>ERZ1090868.40-NODE-40-length-67611-cov-58.521153_pt1 | contig 67611 bp, 68 predicted proteins | sample MGYA00478475_ERZ1090868 | MGnify/ENA primary metagenome ERZ1090868 (study PRJEB33644, sample SAMEA5815747) | chicken gut metagenome | biome: Chicken; feature: Gastrointestinal Tract; material: Caecum | place: Ireland | collected 2019-01-01 | study: A study of the...
AAATCACGCCAAGTACAGCCATTTTTAAGGACATAGAGCATGGCACAGAAGATATAGTAAGAAATAATTAACTAAATTAGATCATATTATTAGTCTTGATGTAATAATATGATCTTTTTATTTTACTTTCGCCTATTTATTGAATACATATGATATAATTTTAGTCAAGGAGGTGAAACTATGAAAGCTAATCAAGTAATGGAAATACTTCAAATTAGCCGTTCAACTTTGAAGCGTTATCGTGAAAAAGGCTTTATTAAAGCTGTTCAAAAGCCAACAGGTCAATTTGAGTTTGACGATGATTCGGTTTGGTTGTTTAAAAATAAACATACTCCTCGTCAGACTATTCTCTATGGTCGTGTTTCTACTTATAAGCAAAAACATGATTTAGCTAATCAAATGCAAGAATTACGTGATTTCGCTGAAAATAAAGGCTATCATGTCGATAATTCCTTTTCAGATATTGCCAGTGGCATCTCTTTTAAAAATCGAAAACAGTTCTTTAAATTATTAGACTTAGTTTTGGCAGGCAAAGTTGAAAGAGTAATCATTACTCATCAAGATAGATTGAGTCGTGTAGGGTTTGAGCTATTTGAATACTTGTTTAAAAACTACGGGACAACGATTGAAACTATCTCAAATGAGCTGAATCCTAAGACTGATGAAGAAGAGCTGTTTGAAGAAATTATCAGCCTACTGCATTGCTTCTCTATGAGAGAATATTCTCATAGACGAGTGGAACGTAAGCTTATAGAAAGCACCTTAAATCAGAAAGGCGGTGAAAAAGATGGCAAAAAAGAATAAGCAAGTTCCTAGAAATGACTTGCAATATGAGCAACTAGCCAGTGAATATCTAATTAAAGCTACTCCGAAGCTTGATGAGTATTCTTTAGTAGCACACAATTTGTACAACCGTGCCCTTTTTGACTTAAGACAAGGCTTTTTTAAAAAGAAATATATTAAAGGCTATAGTCAACTCGATCAAATATTTAAAGAACGTTATCAAAAGCGTGAGTTAATGCTTTATCATAGCTTAGGCTATGTCCAATCGGCACAACAGACTTTAAGAGAGGTCACAACTGTTTGGCAATCATTCTTTAAAGCGCTGAAAGCCTACAAAGTAAATCCTAGCAAGTTTAGCGGAAAACCAAGATTGCCCCGTTATTTACGGGACAAACGCCATACCTTCTTTGTAACTAATCAAAACGCTAAAGTTAAAGATGGCTATTTGATTGTTCCAAAATTGGATTTAAAGCTAAAACTTGCGCCTAATATTGAAAAAATTGGACGCGTTGCTTTTAAACCTGTCGCTAATGGCTATAAAGTAATTGTTCCATATAAAGCCAATAAAGAAATTAAATACTTACCAGATAACGGTAAATATATTGGGATTGATCCAGGAATTGATAATGCTTTTGCTTGCGCTTCTAACACTGGTAATCGTCCGCTACTCATTAACGGTCGTGGAATTAAGTCGGTTAACCAGTATTATAATAAAAAGCGTGCTGAATTAAGACAGCTTCAAGCTAGATACCATCAGCTTGAACGAATAATTAATACCAAACAAGGTAAGAAAGTTGTCTATCAAGATACCCAAGCTATGAAGAAAATTACTGCTTGGCGCAATGACAAAATTAGGCAATTTGCCCACAAAGCATCTAAACGTATCGTGGATTATGCGTTAAGCTGTGAGGCAAACACAATTGTCATCGGCAAGAACAAGTCATGGAAAAGAAGTTCAAATATAGGGAAAAGAAATAATCAAAACTTTGTTGGCATTCCCCACCAAGTTATGATCGACATGATTAAATACAAGGCTAATTTAGCAGGAATTACTGTTATTCAAACTAACGAAAGTTACACTAGTCAAACTAGTAGTTTAGATCATGAACAGCCTTGTTGGGAAAACGGCAATAAAAGCAGAAAACGACAAGGTAAAAGCCCTGTTAACAGACGAATTAAACGTGGTTTGTTTAAAGCTAATGATGACCGCTTAATCAATGCGGATATTAACGGAGCTTTGCAAATAATTAGAAAAGTATTCTCGAATTTCCAAGTGAATGACGAGATAGCGGGCGTAGTGTTACGTCCAGTTAAATGGAGTCCTAAGTTTTAGGGCACTACTTAGCAAAGAAAATATAAATCTTATCCAAGTTTATCGGTTGACGCTTTTGTAAAGTTGTCCTTATAGTTTCTAAGCTAGCAAAAGTTTGGGAGTGTACTAAAAAGGTTGAAAGCAGATATTAATAAACGAAGATAAGATAGGAAAATGTGTTCAAATAAAATAAAGTGGATATATTTAACCAATATTTTCTAACATCCCAAATCTTCAATCTGCAATCTTTTTTCTTGAGCAGACATTTTTGGTACTTCGTCCCAAAAATTAGTTTTTTCTTTTTTCATTTCAAGATTGCCATTAGGCTTTAGAATTAACACCACATTATCGCCTTTTTTAAACACCAGTACTTACTCCGATCACAACAGATAAAAATAATAGGAAAAATGATATTACATTTCATCAAAACTAATCAACTTGCACCCCACTTGTTCTGCCAGCTCCGTACATGAATCCGTAAAGCCTGACTTTGAAAACAAGTAGTAATGCCTTTTAGCCACGCTAATCAAATTACTCAAATTAATTAATTTTTCCAAGACACTTCTAGGTATAGGTTCGTTTTTCCACTTGCATTCACCGAAATATCCAACTAGATTATCTGAAGTCAGCCCCACTACATCTAATTCGACTTGCTTTTTCTCTTGCGGATCATTGCCCCACCAATTACCTAGATAAATAAACGGCATAGGGATAACTTCATCATCCTCATCATGATCCCACATGTAATTTTGAGCCAATTTTTCGAATTCTGGTCCCATGAAATTGTGTAAATCTTGTTTGATTACTTTCATTACCAATGAAGTTTGTCCTCGATCAATGGAACTCATATATTTACCCAAATATGTATACCAGAATCTAAACAAGCCATCTGCAATTTGATAGATTGTTTTACGTGATTTAGGCTTAGCCTGATCAGTTACCGGCACTTTGCGCTCAATAATGCCTAACTCAATTAAATTAGTAACGTTGCTAGTAACCAACGGCGTCGATAAATGAGCCTTAGTTGCAATGTCATTAATCCTAGATGCGCCGCCTGCAATTGCATTAATAATTGAATTATAATTGGCTGGATCACGCAATTCTTGCTTCAATAAATTATTAGGTTCTTGAAAAAGTGGTGCATTTACGTCCATAAAGTTTTCTTCAATATTTTCCCAAACATCTTTGTCTTCTGACATATAAGACAAATATAATGGAATACCCCCAGTAATTGTATTTAGAATGAAAGCCTCTTCCTTATCCATGTGTGGAAAATATTCTTGTGTCTCATGTAACGTAAATGGCTGTAATTTAAACTGAGCAGTTCTTCTGCCGTACAAAGGACTCTTATAAGACAAAACCTGCTCTTCCATAAATGACATTGAAGAACCACATAGAATCAGAAATAAATTTGTTTGTTTAAATTCATGATCAATATAAGACTGTAGCATTGAACTAATTGCATGGACTGCATTAGCTAAGTATGGATATTCATCAATAACTAATACTATTCTTTCTTTTTGAGCCAATCGAGCAATTTCTCGAAAACAATTTTCAAAATTACCATAGTTTACACTGCTCAGACTATCTGGATCTTTAAAATGTTCGATTGCAGAAGAAAAGCGTTCAAGATTATAGAATTCATTTTCTTCTAGCCCGGTAAAGTAAATAGTTGGCTTATTTCTAACAAATTCGTTAATTAATGCTGTTTTTCCAATTTGTCTACGACCATAGATCGCTGCAAATTGAAATTTATCAGCTTGATACATTTTCTCTAATTTTGTAAGTTCTTTCTTTCGTCCAATAAACATTTGGTCACCATCTTCTAAATTATACTTTACTAAATTATAACTTACTAAATCGTAATTTACTAAAGTATAATTTACTACATTGCAATATAATATATCGTAATGTAGTAAACAGATGTGATTACATCGGATAAAAAATTTAAGCCAAAATTAAATGACCCTTCGCATAATTCATTCCAGCGAAGGGTCATTTCTTTGTTACGTATAAAAATTGCAACGATTGCTTACTTTAGCTTTCCCTTTCTAAGCTCATCGTGAGTAGTAATTGTCGTAAATCTAATCGTCTTCTTCGAATCGACTTTATAATAAACGACTAACAAATCATTTAAAATATGATATTCATTAAAACCAATCCACGGTTCATCTGTTAGTTTATGATCATAGTAAGGACCATTAGGATCGTTGATATTATCAAAATCATCTTTATTACTAGGTAGTTTTCCATCACGCTGAAGCAAAATCATAGTATATTTAAGTGTTTCTGTAGCGTCAGTTGCTTCATCATCGCTTAAATCAAAAATTTTCTTCAAATTAGCAAATCTTTTATCAAAAAGCTTAGTTGTCTTAATTTTATACATATTAAACCCCTAAGTTTTTGAAATATTCATCTAGATTATCTACTGTATTATCATCATCAGGAATTAACCCATTAACAATAGCTAACTCTTTAACCATCGCTTTTTTGCTTTCTTCATCAAAGCTTTTATTCTTATCTGGTACTACTTTTAAGCTAAACGGAACAGCTTGTTCCCTAGCTACACGAGTTACAAAAACATTAAGTAAAGCTGACGAGGTCAATCCCATTTTCTCAGCTGCCTGATTAAAAAGACTTTTAGTTTTTGCATCGACTTTAAAATTAATTGAAGCTGTTGTCATAATTATCCTCCTTATATATCTAATATACGCATAATATGTATTCATATTATATAAAGTGACAGCCTAGTAGGCAACAATAATGCTAAATACCAAACCTTTCTCAGCCAAAATTAAATGACCCTTCGCATAATTCATTCCAGCGAAGGGTCATTTCTTATTAATATTTATCATGTATGAAAGTCTTTCTTAATCCTAATCCAAGTGATTCATCAACTAGTTATTATTCTATGCCTACTAATAATTTCACGGCCTCTTACGTACATTAATATCACTTGATGATTATTAAACTACATTTTGTTTTCAATTTACGATGCCCATTGGTATCACAAACCTTTCTATATATCTGACTTTCTACTCTCAAGTGCCCATCGGAACTCACCTGTCTCCTTTTACTTAAACTTATTTAATATTTTTATTTCTTAATTTCTTTACACTCATAATATAGCACATTTGTTTTAAAATTGAAAGCGATTACACAAAATGATTATTTTATATTTTAGTAATACTTTCAAGTCATATTAAATAAACTCAATCTAATGAAAAAACGCTCTACTCTAATGCAATAACTTTAAAAGACATCACAAACGTCGCTAGCCTCAGCTAAAGCATTTAGCATATTTGATCTAAACTTTGGTGAAACAAAAAATCGTTACTCATTTGTCGACTTAGAGTAGCGATTTTTTTGTGTCTTAATCTCTCGCATATGCAAGATGTTTCTTCTTCTGTATTATTATACTACCATGATTTCTTATTTTTTTCTATAATTTAGTGGTATTTGTAAGTGTCAGTATTTCAGCAATACTTTCAACTTTCCAAAAGAAACATTATCTTCCCGTATGATTCTTGCAATTGTTGACTAAGTTGTATGTGCACTTTTAGCTAATCCTGTTTGTATTAGTCCTGCTTTTTTCCTGCTTCTAACGAAGTATATGCAGTTTCCAATTTATCCTTTTCTGATTATTTTACATGCTCTTTGAATGTTAGTACTTACTTTACTTCTTAAAACGTCATCCACCTGTAACCAATGCACTTAACTTTTTTGCTATAAAATTTGGTTGAACGAAAAAAATCGTTACTCATTTGTCCGATTAGAGTAGCGACTTTTTTGCATCTTGTTTTTCTTGCGTATGCAAGTTGTTCTTTTATCTATAGCTGTATAATATCATGCTTTTCTACTTTTAGCTAGCATAGAAATTGATGATTTATTTTTATTAGGTCTGTATGAACTTCAAAAAGTCAATAAGACATATTCTGAAAAACTATGCAGCTAACACGTAGCTTTTTCAGGTAGAAAAATCCCGCCTACTTTAGTAGACGAGATCCATGAAATAATATTAATATTCCTCTTCAGTAACGGTACAAACTATTTAATTAAAAATCGTTACTTAAAAAGTACTAGTAATTGACTGATTCCATCTGGCATAGTAAATTCCTCCTCGTATGTATAATACCTACTTTACTATTATTAATTGTATACTATTTACCAAAATTTAGGGTCAAAAAATAGCCCTCAATCTAATGAGGACTATTTAAAACTAGACTAACAAATTAAGCCTTATAACGTGATTCACCATTCAAGTAAGTTTCACTTAAGGTCAAATCTGGATTCAAAATCAAGAAGTCGGCATCCTTATCCGGTGCGATTGTACCGCAATTGTCCAAGATATGGGCACTCTTAGCAGGAACATAACTAGCCATCATCACTGCCTTTTCTGGAGTAACGATATTCCAGTCAACTACATTCTTAACGGCTTGCTTCAATTGCAAGATAGATCCAGCCAAATTGTCGCCGTCCTTAAGACGAGCCATGCCATCTTTTACATAGACTGGCAATTCACCCAACATGTAGTCGCCATCTGGCATCATGCCAGCTTCCATACAATCAGTGATCAAGGCAATGTGTTCTGGACCAACGGCATTAATCAAAGTCTTAGCCATACATGGTTGCACATGGTGGCCATCACAGATTAATTCATCGGTCACATTATTAAGTGCCATTGCCGCATTAGAAATTGATGGCGTATGGTGGCTTGGATCAGGCATCCCGTTAAAGGTATGAGTAAACATGGTTGCACCTGCTTCAATGCCTGCGACCGCTTCTTCAAAACTAGCGCTTGAGTGACCCAAAACAACTACTATGCCTTCTTTAACAGCTTCACGAATAAATTCTTTGGAACCTTTTCTTTCAGGAGCCATTGAGATCTTCTTCAGCATCCCGTTAGAAGCGTCCAGCCACTTGTTAAATTCATTAATATCGGGATCCATCATGTACTTAGGATTTTCAGCTCCAGCATGTTCTTCCGTGAAGAATGGTCCTTCAAAGTGAATCCCTTGAATCTTTGCCCCTTCTTCTTGTCCTTGATGGTCCGCAAACATCTTACAGATTCTAGTTAAGGTATCGCTTGCGGCAGTGATCGTTGTTGGCATCCATGAAGTAACCCCAGCACTAAGCAAGCCCTTGGAGATCTTATTAATACCTTGCCAATCACTCTTCATCACATCTTCTCGCAATGAGCCGTGGATGTGTGTGTCAACTAATCCTGGTGCAACCCATTTGCCAGCATAATCGACAATCTTACCTTCTGGCTTTTTGCTTTCTGGATAGAAAAAGCCAAACTTGCCATTATCTTGAACTTCAAGATAGCCGCCGTTTTCTGTTCTGTTTTCTAAGAAAAATTTATCTGCATGAATGTAATAAGTCATAAATATCTTCTTTCTTTATATGTCTAAATCGTAATTGTTAATTTAATTATATCTAACAAAATTGGTAAATACCAGTTTTAGTACAATTGCTTAAGAAGTTTTTTGATTTTTAGTTATAATATAAGGTAGCAAGTTTAAATAGGAAGAATAAATATGACACAAAACCAAATAGAAAGACATCAACTAGGCCAACTTATCGGTGCCAACAAACGTGATCATTATTATGAACTTCACTACTCCACCGGCGATATTGCTCGTCTTTATATTTTAGCTGACGGGATCTTCAGATATTTTCTCGATCCAGCTAAGAAGTTTGACGAGAATCACTCATCTTTTGTTGACCTGTCTCAATTCAACAATGACTATTTTGAAAAATCACAGCCTAAGGCAACCAGCGATTCCTTAATCATTAAGTCTGGCAATTATCAACTTATTTTCCAACAAAAGCCAGCCGTAATGAGCATCTTTGACGAGACGCTGCACCGCAATCGTTTGGTTCAGCTGAGTCCACTTGAATTAGGTAATGATCAAACTACCGAAATTTTGAAGCAACACAAGAATGAATTTTACTTTGGTGGCGGGATGCAGAACGGCTACTTCAGTCATAAAGGTGAAATCATTTCAATCAAGCGCGACAAGATTACCGGTAAAGGCGGCGTTTTGACCCAAGTGCCATTCTTCTGGGCTAACTCCGGCTTTGGTGAATTGCGCAATACTGAGAGTGCTGGCAATTATGACTTTGGTAAAAGCAATCCGGATGCCACTATCTTGAAGCACGACACCAACATGTTTGATACCTTTTATCTATTAGGTAATTCACCCAAAAATATTTTGGCAAAGTATTACATGTTAACGGGTAAGCCACTGATGCCACCTAAATATGCACTAGGATTAGGTCATGTTGGCAACTTTTTAACTACCTTATGGCAACCTGGTGAAGCTAAGGAACGTAATGCTGTCATGTTTGAAGACGGTAATTATTACACCAGAACTAACAAGCCAGAAGATGCTAGTGGCAAAGGTTCCTTGAACGGCGAAGAAGAATATCAATTCTCAGCACGGGCAATGGTTGATCGCTACCAGAAGCAGCATTTTAAATTAAGTTGGATCGTGCCTAACTATGATGTGCAAGAAATCAACGAAGAAGCCATGGCTAGCTTCAGTGAATACGCCGCTATGCATGACGTTAGCGCTGGTCTTTGGAGTCAAAACAACACACCGAAGGCTTCACCTGATACCACCTTTATTCAAACGGACACAACCGATCCAAAAGTATTGAAAAATGATGCGCTAATTTTACGCAACAATTTGAAGCGTAAGCGGCCATTGATTTTCTCTAATACTGGTATTGCTGGTAGTCAAAATAGAACAATGCTAGCCTTTGGTGACATTGGCGGCAACTGGGAAAACATTCCAACGCAAGTAGCTGGCTTTTTGGGAGCTAGCCTTTCTGGTCAGCCTTTAGTTGGTAGCGCCGTTGACGGTACCGCTGGCGGTGGTAATGCTCAAATTGCCATTCGTGATTTTGAATGGAAGGCATTTACCCCAATCCTGTTCAACTTAGACGATCAAGGTAAATTTAGTAAGACCCCATTTGCTTACAATAGTAAGATGACGCAAATTAATCGAGCCTATTTAAAACTACGTGAGCAATTGCAGACTTACTTATATACCCTAATCTACCGCGCTCAAGTCGGTGAGCCAATCTTGCGGCCATTATTCTTGGAATTTCCACATGAACAAGTCAACTACACCCCACAGGTGGGCCATGAATTTATGTTAGGGCCTAACTTGTTGATTTCGCCAATTGTTAACGGTCGCGAAGATGGTAATGGCAATTCAAGAAAAGACAACCTTTACTTGCCTAACCACAGAACAATGTGGGTTGACTTATTTGATGGCAAAAAGTACTTGGGCGGACGCGTTTATAATAAGCAGTCTTACCCATCCTGGCATTTACCAGTATTTGTACGAGGCGGCGCTATTTTTGACCTCGGCGAACGCAACTATGTCCTCTACCCTCAAGGCAAGAGTAAAATGGTTACTTACGATGATAACGGCTATAACGACTATTCAAGAAACCATGTAGCTACACAAATCACGAGTGATTTAGAAGCAAGCAAATTGACGATCACCATCGACCCAACTCAAGGCGATTTCAATACTTTCCAAACGGAAAGCACCACCAACTTGAACATCATGTGTGACGGTTATCCTGATGGTTTGACTGTTAAAATCAACGACAAGGAAATCCCAATGCAAGAGTACGGTACCGTTGATACATTTGCCCATGCTAAGGAGGGCTTCTTCTTTAACACAAATTACAGCTGGATGCCTGAGTTTGATCAATACCAAGAAAAGAAGCAAACTGCTCTACAAATTAAGTTAGCTAAACGCGATATTACCGATTCTAAGATTGAAATTACGATCAGAAACTTCAGATATGGCAATGAAACTTTGGTTCACGCTATTACGGATTCACTGTTGCGTTCACCAAAACAACCAATGGTTGATCCAGACAAGATTAGCTCTCATTCATTAACAGTAGTTTGGCCGCAATTAACCGACCAAGTTCAAATCGAAGTTAACGGCATTTTACATGATGGCATTGATGGTAATTCATTTACTTTCCATGAACTAGTGCCAAATACCCGCTACACCCTGGGTTTGCGTTATGTAGCTGGCAACAAAGTTTCAGAATGGTCAGATCCGTTTGGCGCAATTACCAAGCCCGATCCAATGAACTATGCAATTAATGACATTCATGTCACGAGCAGTCTAGCTAGTCCTAAGGATCACCCAATTGATTACTTGACTGATTTGAAGTTAGCAAGTGAATGGGAAACCATTGATGGAGTCAGCGAAGACAAGCCACTTGAATTAAACTTCGCCTTTAATCATTTGGAACACTTGAGTCGAATGGTCTGGGTACCTAGAAAGATTGATCACCAAGGCGATCCTGTTGAAGTTAGTGTCGAGCTTTCAAGCGATGGCGTTAACTTTAAGCCATACGGCGATCACTTGACTTGGAAGTCTGATAGCAAGAATAAGGTTGTTGGCTTAAGAAATGTCGATGCCAAAGCTATTAGATTAAAGGTTTACAAGTCATCTGGACCATTTGTAGCTGCTAAGGAAGTTATTTTCTTTAGAGATAAAAAGTAAATGATTCTAATAAAAAAGAGTTCTCGTGCGAGAACTCTTTTTACTTATCTTATTTTCTACTTTTCTTCATGCGATGATTCTTAACCAATGATGAAACCCACCCGCTAATAAAAAATAGAGAAATTAGCACAAATTGTGCGTCAATCGAATAAGCAAATAGCTTAAAGCTAAGAACCAGCGTAATGATTAGCCACACGCAGTACACCGCTTCAAAAGGCATAATCATTCGGTCAATTTTTCTATTCTTGACGATAGTGTGATAGATATTGTCATTAGGGTTAGAAGATTTTTTATGCTTCACATAATTCGCCCCACTCACTCTTTAGCCATTCCATTGCCAAGTTGAACCAGTGCGCCGCATGCGGATTATCCTGCCAATCTTGACCCTTAGTTTCCACATTGTGACGAGCCAATGAAAAGCCGTGGTAGCCATGATTAAACAAATGAGCTTCTGCTGAAACCTTATTCTTATTCAAAGCACCAATATATTCAATCGAATTTCCGATCAAAACCACCGGATCATCCCATGCCTGGAAAATAAATGTATCGGGCGTTTCACGTGTAACACCTAATGCACTATCCAAAATATCTTCCTCTACAGGCATTTTTGCTTTTTGATCTTCTGGAATCGGAAAACCAATCTTTTTAATATCAATCAGCGGATAGCCTAAGATTGTCTTATTAGGTAAAACATCAGTCTTATCAAAATCATACTTTGTCTGATAATTTTTATTTAAAGCCATGTTATTAGCTACACTGACCACATGACCGCCAGCAGAAAAGCCAACTGTTAAAATCTTATCTTTATCTAACTGATACTCATCAGCGTGGTCTCTGAAATATTTCACAGTACTTAGAACATCTAACCCCGCATCAGGGTAAATTTTGTCTGGATCTTGCACTAAGTTATATTCCATCACAACACTATTAAAGCCCTGATTATTGAATGCTAATGCTATTGGTTCGCCTTCTCTTTTTGATAAGTGATTAAAGCTGCCACCTGGTACTACAATAGCTAGCGGGCGCTTTTGCTCAACCAATTCAGGATTAGGCTCTAGTACATACGTATGAACTTGATATTCACGATTATTAAAGTTAGCCAGCGTCAGATTTTCTACTCTCATGTTTTGGTCCTTTCTTGCTCATTCCTCTTGATAGCATAAATGATGATAGTGGCACTGTTAATATAACCCCAATCAAAGAATACATGATAATTAACGCTTCATTTACAAAAAGTTTTTCGTTTAAGACCTCGCCAATCGTGTAATGCAAGCGGAAATACCATAAGAATAATGATAAAAAACTACCGAACATCCCAAATAAAATCGTGTTCATTGCTGTACCCAAAACATCATTACCAATAGCCGTACCAGAAGCCATCAACTCTTCTTCACCGATAGCAGGATTATGCTTTTTGATTTCTAGCAAACCTGAACTCATCGCTACAGCAGCTTCGGCAATCGCTCCCAAAGTTGAGAAAATCGCCACTGTCACGGCAATCATCGGATAACTCAAGCCCGGCATCTGCGACAAGCCAACCAATAACTCTCCTGCCTCTGGTCCTAGTCCTGCAGCTTGAGCCAGGTATTGACAACCCAAAATAAAGAGGCTAATAATCAAACACACTAAGAAGGAAGAATAAAATGAATTCTTTGCTACCGTATAGTCATGAGTGCCTAAAAAGATAATCGTAACTAGCTTTAAAGGAATAAAAATCAGCGTCAAAATTGCAATGTTAATTCCCCATGATATTAGCATCGCCACTAAGATCAATAGAATCGTATTAATTAGTACACTAAAAAAACTACGAATTCCAGTTTCACCACCGACGATTGTCATTAAAATCGCTAAGACAACGATCAATGCAAATAATGTACTCATTTATTCTCACCTTCTTTTTTAAACAAACTCTTCCAATCGCGTTTTTTCAAGAAGAACAAACTGCATCCTGTCGCAAAAATAACCGTCAGAACAATTCCGATTGCCGAAATCACACTTTGCGTTGCCCCCAGCGACAGAGTAAAGCCAAAAGTTGAAGCTAAAGTATTATTATCACGCAAGTACAAAATAGTTTCTGGCAGCGCACCGGCAATAAAAATTAAGACCAAGACATTAATCAACGGTCCCATAATTTCTTGCCCCATCGTTCGACCACTATGAATCAACTGTCTCATCGTAATATTCTTTTTAGTTTGAATTAATTCATACAAACTAGAAATAATATCGGTCGCCTCATCCATTACTGCACCTAGAATTCCAATCAAAGTCTGAGCTAAAAACAAGCCTCGTGGATCTTGCGTTGCATAGTCACCGGTCTCATATTTCATTTCCGATTCACCCGTTAACTTCATGATCACGTAGCACAAGGCAAAAGAAACAAATACTCCTAGCAGCGTTGCCAACCAAGTCGCCAACATTTTTTTATTCAAGCCCTGCACAATGAGCAAGCTAAAGAATGAAAAGACGATATCAGCTAAGCCAAACAGCAAAATAATGTGGGCGCCATTCAAATGCACATCCCAAATGATAATCAAATAAAAGATCAGCCACGAAATTACCATTGACACAACCAGCGAGAGTGAGTGCTTCCCTACTGCAGCCACCATCAATGCTAAAGTGATTGTCACTACCAAAACTAACACCCAATCACGCTTAGGATTAACGATCGCTGGATCACCCTTCTTGATATTGACAAAAATTCTCTGACCTGCACGATACTTTTGCGTCGTCAATTGCGAAGGATAATACACGTTTTTAGTCGTGTAAGTTTCGCCCTTGTGCTTACCCGATAAAACTTTTAAGTGCAAAATTTGCTGGCGAGTTTCATCCGCATTTTTATACACATCTTCACTTTTTTCAATCAAAGTATCCTTGATCTTGCTATCGGTAATCACGGCAACGTCGTCCTTGTGGTAAATATCAGTGGCAAAATAGGACAAGACCGTCAATAATGCTCCTACAATTGCCACGATAACTGCTATCGTATAGCGCTTTTTCCATTTAAATTTCATTACTTCTACTTCCTATTAATTGTTATACGCCTACTGTAAAACAAAAGCTGGCCTTTTGTTAGGTCAGCTCTTGATTCTTAATCAATTTGTTTAAAACTTAAAGATTTTTTGCCACCAGTGTTCCTTTTGGTCCGTTAATTGCATATCTTCTAGTGTACGGTGAACATTAGAAGTGGCTCGCTTCTTGGCATTTTCCTTTGCCTTAGACATAATCTCGTCATGCATTTGTTCTTGACTCTTATTCATGTCTTTTTTAACTTCAGCGCGCTTTTCTTCTTCACTCTTCGGTTTAGGTTCATCCGCACTCACAATTCCAGAAATATCTGGCAAAGCCGCAAACTTATCTAAATCATCTTGTGGTGCAGCTAATTGCTTTTGTGCTTCAATTAAATCTTGATTTTGCTTTTGAATGACATTCAATTGCTTCTGCAAAGAATTAATTGCCTCATTTTGATTAGAAATTGTCTTTTGCAAAGTGTTAAGCAACTTAACCACCTGCTCAGTATCCATTACATCGGTACTGTTATAAGCGGGCTTAGGAGCTGGTTCTTTAGTTTCAGGTTCAGGTTTCTTTTCACTAACAGCATAGATTTGACGAGCGGCTTCTTGCAAAGTTAAGCCACTATTTTTAGATAAACGGTGAAAAGCCTTTAAGTCATCAATATCTTTTTGATGATACAGACGAGCCTTTTGCTTAGTCCGAGCAAAATAGTCGCTCTTGCCGGTCACCTTCTCCACGATTAAAGAATACTTTCTTAACGTGGCAACACTAATTCCTAATTCTTGTGCAGCTGCTTTTGGTGCAGCCAATTCTTCAAAATCATGCTTGTTAGTCGTCATTAAAATCTACCTCTATATTTTTGGCGTTAGTCATGCTTGTGAAGCAAAGTCTTTTTATGATCAAAACGGTCCATTCCTGCTTCAATTAAGCGAGTAATCAATTCGCTGTAAGGAACACCTGCTTCTTCAAATAGCTTAGGATACATACTAATATTAGTAAAGCCTGGCAAAGCATTAACTTCAGTCAAGACCACCTTGCCACCTGGAGTAAGCATTGAGTCAATTCTTGACATGCCGCTGCTTTCGGTAACTTCATAAACTTTACGGGCATTGCTTCTTACAGTATCGATAATTTCTTGTGGTAAATCTGCTGGAATTTGCAACTTAGAAGTTGAATTGTCATTATATTTATTCTCATAAGTATAGAATGAGCCTTTAGCATTGGTAATTTGTCCAACACCTGCTACAATTGGCTTGTCGTTACCTAAGACAGCTGTTTCAACCTCGGTGCCAGGAACAGTTTCTTCAACTAAGACCTTATCGTCATACTTGAAGGCTTCTTTTAAGGCTGCAGTATATTCGTCAGCATTAGTTACGTGACTAACCCCAACTGATGAGCCTTGGTTAGATGGCTTAACGAACATGTCGCGGCCCAATTTTTCTGCTACCTTTTCATAGTTAAGTTTAGCATTCTTCTTGTCGTCGTATTCAAAACGCTTAATTGAAATCCAATCAGCGACTGGAACACCAACTCTTTGAGCCAAGATCTTAGTGAATTCCTTATCCATTGTTACAGCGGCTCCTAAGACGTCATCACCGACGAATGGCTTATCCATCAAGCGGAACAAACCTTGTAAAACACCGTCTTCGCCTAAGTTACCGTGAACAATTGGGAAGAAAACATCGATTTCTGGCAAGTTTTCTAATTCAATTAAGTTAGAAATGTTGTTAACCTTATGTGGGTTCTTAACTTGGTATGAAGGATCATCTAAAACCTTGAAGCTTTCTTCTTCATTAGCAAAGTAGCCTTCATTAGTGATCCAAATTGGGTGCACATCAAACTTATCTTTGTCGATTGCCTTATAGATGTTGTGGCCTGAAACAATTGATACTTCATATTCTGATGAATTACCACCAAAAATCAAACCAACTTGTAATTTTTTAGTCATTATTTTATACCTCTTTTAAATGTTCCAATCTTTAATTATACGCAAAGAATACCAGAAAAGCGCAAAATAGTGGAATATTTTTCACTAAAGCCTTTTCATTGGTTATAGTTTATAATGAAAGGTATACTGACAACCATAGAAGGGAGTCTAAAATGCTTCTACGGAAATTTTCTATTGCCGCTGCCGCAACTTTATTTATCCCTCTCGCCGGACAAGTTACACACGCAGCGACATTCACAACACAAGAAGTTAACGAAGTTCATAATTTTCAAAAGGAATATGCGAACCTTGATAAAACTAGTTATAGTGCCGCAAATATTTATGCTAAAAAGCCAAATCTAAGCAAAAAATTTAAGGTAGGTCGCTTAGATCCAAAATACATTAAAACGCAAACAGATTATATCAATTACTATCGATCATTGTTCAGTCTGCCCGCTATCTCGACTACTGATACACTTAATAAAAACGCGCAGATTACGGCTGCTGTAATGGCCGCAATTAATGCTAACCCATTCATTAACCAACATGGTTTACCTAGTGAAACTAAGCCAAGCAATATCTCCAAATTTGTTTGGAAGCTAGCTAAAGACACTTCTGAAACTTCAAATTTAAACTTTAATGTTTCACAGCAAACCGCTGGGGATGTGATCACTGACTTAATTACTGACCATTATAATTTAACTGGTTCAGATACCGGTCACCGAGCTTGGCTACTTTCAAGTCGTTTAACCACTACAGGCATTGGGGCAGCTTATGGTACAAATGGCTACCGCTATTCCGTTCAAAAAGTACTAAACATTAATGATACTTTTCGTCCTGCTAGTCAGCCGGTAGTTGCTTATCCTAGCATGCGTCTTTTCCCTATTGAATTGCTTCAAGGGAAAAATATCATGTGGTCGCTCTATTTATCAGATAGAACCATTAAAAATAAGCCAACAATTACTATCACTGATTTAGATACTAAAGTTGTTACTACTGCAGCTCATGTTAAGAATTACAGCTCCTGTGGCTACGGCAATTTTAGAACGATCCTAACTTATTCACCCGCAAATACTAACCTAGTTGCAGGACATGAATATGAAGTTGACGTTAAAGGCGTGCAGAAGTACAGATTCAAGCTATTTAAGCAAGATAGTACTAATGACACTACAAATTATCAAGTTCAGCAGGATACAACCAACACGCCGACCAATCAAGCAACCACTAATTTAAATAGCGAAACAGATGTGCAATCACCAATTTTACTTCAAAACAAGATTTTACGTGCTGTCATCATTCCAAAAGCCACTGCTTTGCCTAATAATCAAAACACCTTTTTTAATGCATTAATTCAAAAAGGATGGCATCAAAATTTTTTCGTAAGACAGTACGTATTATCAAACCCCATCATTACAGATGAGTAAATTAAAAGGCCCAAGCAATGCTTGAGCCTTTTTGATTATAAAACTTTAGATAAGAAATCTTTTGCACGTTCACTAGTAGGGTGTTCAAACACTTCCTGTGGCGTGCCTTTTTCTTGTAAATAGCCATCAGCCATAAACCAGACCTCATCGGCTACTTCTCTAGCAAATCCCATTTCGTGAGTTACAATCACCATTGTCATTCCCGAATTAGCTAAATCTTGCATTGTTTTCAAAACTTCGCCAACCATTTCAGGATCAAGAGCACTTGTAGGCTCATCAAATAGCATTACTTCCGGATCCATTGCTAGGGCTCTAGCGATCGCCACCCGCTGCTGTTGACCACCTGATAAACTAGCTGGAAATTGTTTTGCACGATCGGCCAAGCCCACCTTTTCAAGTAAGGCTAGTCCAGTCTTCTCAGCTTGAGCTTCACTAACACCCTTGACTTTCATCGGTGCCAACTTAATATTTTCAATTACATTCATATTAGGAAAAAGGTTAAAGTTCTGAAAAACCATTCCCATCTTTTCCCGCAATTGATCAAGTTCCTTACCATCCTTTAGACTAGCCAAGTCTGTTCCATCAAAAACAATTTTACCAGTCGTAGGACGCTCTAATACATTCAGGCAACGCAAGAAAGTACTCTTACCTGAACCAGATGGCCCGATAATACAGATAACCTGGCCCTTATCTACTTCCGCAGAAATATCTTTCAGAACCTCATTTTTGCCGAAAGTTTTCTTCAAATGTTGGATATCGATCATTTTAGTCATTGTGTTTCATCCGTCTTTCGAAATAATTAAGCAATCTAGTTAAAGTAAAGGTCATGATAAAGTAAATAATCATGGCAATGAATAAAGGTAAAACACCACGGTAAGTCGAAGTCTGAATCAATTCCGTTTGGTACATTAATTCAGTTACCCCAATAACTGAAACCAATGAACTGTCCTTCAGCAGGGTAATAAATTCGTTTCCTAGTGCCGGCCAAATATTTTTCAAAGCTTGAGGAATAATTACATAGCGGTAAGCCTTAGCTTGAGAAAGACCTAATGATCTAGCCGCCTCAGTCTGTCCTTTAGCTACTGAAGCAATACCAGAACGAATGTCTTCTGCAACGTAAGCACCAGAGTTCAACCCAATTGCGATAATCCCCGCTACAACAGCTGACAGGTTAGAAATTAATGCTCCAACACCAAAGTAAACAAATAAAATTTGCACCATTTGTGGCGTACCACGAATGAATTCGATATAGCAAACTGCAATCCAGTGCAGCAATTTATTCTTGGACAAACGCATTAAGGCTAAGAGCATCCCTAAGATGATCCCGATTAACACTGAGAAAATCGTGATCACGATGGTATAGCCAACTCCCTTAATAAAGTAAGGAATATATTTAGTCATCGTGTTCGTCTTCTGCGCTGTCTTCATATACTTAGCTGCTTCAGGCAAGTATTTCTTATTAATCAAATCTTTTTGTTCAACGCGATTAATAGTCTTGTTCACAGCAGCTACTAAGTCATTTTGTCCTTTAGCAATTGCTACTGCGTTACCAGCTTGTTGTTCACGCAAGTCACTTCTCACAGCCATCAAGCTATTGTCGTTTTGTTGGTAGGCCTTAGCAGTCATTTCTTCCATGACAATGCCAGAGATCTTATTAGATTTTAATGCCAGAACTAAGTTGTTGATTTTACCTAAGCCTTTAACCTTAGACTGTTTCATTTGCTTTTGAATCAAAGAATACTGAATACTACCAGTTTGCGCACCGACAGTTTTACCAGCAAAATCTTTAATTTTTTTGTATTTGGCCTGATCGCGTTTGTTAATTAAGAAATATTCGCCACTTGGCTTGTAATAAATCTTAGAAAAATCAACGCTCTTCTTTCTCTCGGGATTAGGTGTCATAGCCGAAATAACCATGTCTACCTTGCCTGTCTCTAGCGCTACCAAAAGTGAATCAAAGCTCATGTTTTTAATAACTAGCTTTGCATGTAAATCCTTGGCAATATCTTTTGCCAACTCGATATCAACCCCCACATATTTGGTATTGCAATTTTCACTGGTAGTAAACTCCAGTGGCGGATAATCCGCTGAGGTGCCCACTACTAATTCTTTCGACTGCTTAATTTTTTTCATCACTGAGCCAGTCTCAACCTCCTTATTGGCTGCATTAACAGGCTGATTAAACAAAAAAAGAGTCGAAAGCATAGTAATGAAAGCAAGAAAAGTCTTTATAATTTTAGCTTTTTTCATAAACTCGCCCAATTCTTTTAAAATATAAACATATGAAATTTGTTAATTATTTTTTAATTATAAAGAAAGATGATTCTTTGTGCAAACAAAAAACGTAATCATTCTACAGATTACGTTTTCTCATTCTTATTTAGCAGCTGTAATTTGCCATGGTATCGCACAAATGATGTAAATAATTACCCCAGCAATTACATATTCCAAAAAGACGCTACTGCCAATCTCAAGCAAAAAGCCAAATTCGATATTATCGACATTAAAGATTACTGGCACAAGTGCTAACAAGCCTGAAATCAAAATTAGCCAAAAACCTGCCCACATGCCAGCAGCCATCGTATCATGAATCACCATTCGAATTGTAGCCCGCGACTTCATATCGTTGAGTAGCGAAACCATTGTAATAATGGTAACAATAATTATTATCAAATTAACGATAAACAATAAACCAGCAATATTTGCTCCTAAAGTGATCACACTTAAATTGAAGGCTTTAATAATCGCGTAAGGTGCATTAGTTCCCTGCTTTTTCAGTTTACGGTTAACTTCCTGTGCCCCACTTGACGAGCCTTTAGCAATTCCTTGATCGATATCGCTTAAAATCTGATTAGCCAGTGGCAAACTAGTAACCTTAAACCAATGAATGCCCAAAGAATAATCAATAATATGGTCGGCAATTGGTTGAGTTTGCGTATCCGATAGTAAGTTTGAATTATCTTCACTATCTGCATTAATCAAATCAGCTAGGCTATCATAATTTTTATTCACTTGGCGAACAACTACTGCCCTATTATAGCTAGTCCTAATCTGTTTTTTCATAAAGATTGGATTTAAAAAAGTAGCTGTAATCAATGACAATGCAGCAATCAAAAAGATGACGAAAGCCAACAAACGTTTATATTGGTTATTTTGCTCATAACCCATTCGTCGCAAATCAGCTCTTTTGCCTTCAACCATGGCGACTCCCCTTTAGCTGAAAATTTCCTTGCCTTCATCGAACATTGTATCAATTGCTCGGTGAACAACTTCCATATCAGCAGTTTCAATAATTTCATGTCCTTCTTTTAAGGCTTGATCAATTTCTTCAGAAGAACAATGCAAGAAACTGAACATCAACGCACTAGTTGCATAGTTAGCAAGAGCTTCGGCCGTTAAATGGTGCTTTTGGCGATCATGATATAGACGGCCAATACCACTAGTTACAAACGCAATTCCTGTCTCAAGTTCGCTTTCGTCAACGTTAATGTCATCAAATAAATGATTTTCCTTAATCCATTCATTAAGCATGATTCCCCAATTATCTAGGGTAGCATTGCTAACAAAAGCTTCAGAAATAATACGGTCCAAGCCCTCATCGTGCATCCCCAAGATAGCAATCGTATAAATAAATGCCTTAGTTCTAGCATAAGGAAGATTGCTATTAGCCATGTCATAATTATTAACTTGTTGACCTAGAGTATTAAAAAGATTACGAATAATGTCGTTAGTTAACTTAGCCTTATGAGGATAGTATGACTGCAGTAAGGATTTTGAAATGCCTGATTTTTCTGCAATCATTTGCAAAGAAACATTATCCATTCCATTTTCTCTGATCAGATGGAAAGTATTACCTAGAATAACTCTCCGTCTCTTCATGTTTTTCCGTCGTGCCATAGTCTATTCCTCTAACTTTCTCTTTCTATACAACACACATCAATTATATCAATCATTACTATTTAGACATAGTTTTATGACTTATCTACCCGATTTTTTGAATAAAAAATAATCCTCATAGTGAGGATCATTTTTTATTCAAATTATCAATAAGAATTTTACTTTAAACGGTTTTGTTCGTCAAAGATTTGGTGGATTGAACGATCATTGTATACATAATCGATACCACGAGCAAGCAATTGGTCTACGGAAATTCTGACCATTCTGTCTGGGTAGCGCTTGTGCTTAATGGTATCAGTAACTACGATTTGCTCAATTGGTAATTCATTAAGTACTCCAGTAGCATTCTTAGAAAGAAGTGCGTGGGTTGCGGCAACGTAAACTTTCTTAGCACCAGCTGCCAAAACTGACTTAGTTGATGAAGAAATACGTGAACCTGTATCAATCAAATCATCAATGATGATACACTTTTTGTCCTTAACATCACCAATCATGTCGTGAACCTCAGTATCATAGCGAGCACCTCTTTGATCAACAATTGCAATCGGTGCATTGAAGTATTGACCAAAGTTACGAGCAAGCTTAGCGCCTGAGTGATCAGGTGAGACTACAACGATATCATCATCTTCCTTGGTAGCAATTCCGTTATCTAAGAAGTATTGACCAAGAAGTGGAATGGCATGTAAGTGATCAACAGGGATATTGTAGAAACCTTGAATTTGTGAGGCATGTAGATCAACAGTAATTAAACGATCCATGCCAGTCAATTGAAGCAAGTTAGCCACTAACTTAGCGGTAATTGGTTCACGTGAACGAGTCTTGGTATCTGAACGTGAATATGCCAAGTATGGTACAACCACGTTAATTACATGAGCTGATGCACGTTGAAGTGCGTCCAAAACAATTTCAAGTTCCATGAAGTTTTCGTTAACTGGATCTTGGATAGATTGAATTACGAAAACATCACAACCTCTGACAGATTCACCAATGTTAACTTGGATTTCACCATCGCTAAAGTGGTGAACCGCAGTTTCGATCAATGGTTGGTGTAAAATTGCCGCAATTTTTTCATTTAATGCAGGGTTACCACCTAAGCCAATAACTTTCATTGGGTGCAATAATTGATGAAGTTCTTCCTTGTTCATTATTTACCTCTTCTGAATAAAAATCGTATACACCACCATTATATACAAAAAGACACCTCTATTGAAGAGATGTCTTTTTTAGTGAAGAAATTTATTTACTTTTGTTTTGGATAAACAAGCAAGATTAGCCCTACAATTAAAGCTAATTCAGGCACTAATAAGTTAGCAAAGTTCAAGCTTGCATTATGAATGAAATATACTAAGCACACTGCAGCTACCATTAATGCAATTGCCAAATCTTGTAGATTGATTTTTCTAGTCGATCTAGCAATTACACTAACGATTAACATGATTATGCCTAACACAATCAATATGCCAGCTACAAACATCAATACTGATGAAGTATCAAAATTGCGATAAACCGGAATTGCGCCTAAAAGTAAGACAATCCCAAAAGTGACAAAAACTAACCCACCATTAAACAGATTAAATGCTTCTGCTCCATTATTAAGCCTAGCAATAATCGCAATTATTGCAATTACTACATTAATTACTAAAATTACCCACATTCTACTTACAAAATCCTTTAATCAAATCCAGCAGTTTTAAACTGCGCACTGCATAACTATCATGCGTCTGCCGTGGCATAATCACCAACCGCGCATTGGGCATAAATTGGCTATACCAACGTACATGCTCAACCTTAACCCAGTCTTTTTCACCTACTACACAAAGAGTTGGCGTAGTAATCTTCTTCAAGTCATCTACTGAAATAAAGGACTCAGTCAACTCTACGCGGCTGTCACGATCAAGTCTCAAAAAGCGATGAAAGCCTTCCGTTAAGTAGTGATATGGTCTAATGCCTGCACCATTAACGAAAACGCCAGCTACAATCATCTTCTTAAAGATCGTTGGATGTTTTCTAGCTAGCATCATTGCCACCAGACCACCTGCATCAAAACCGAAGCAATAGCAGCCTTCAATGCCAACCTGTTTAATAAAGGTATAAACGTCTTCTACTTCAGTCTTGTAGTGTTCAGCAATATCGCCTTCGCTTAAACCGTGTCCCCGCATATCGAGCACATAGACAGTGTAATAAAGGGAAAGCGGAGCCACAATTTTATCAAACATACCGCCATCTAAGTGATGTCCATGTAGTAAAAGCAAAGGCTCACCTTTACCTAACTTATGATAATAAATTTCGACTCCATTAACTTTTTCTTTCATGTTTTCCCCTATTCACTATCACGCAAGGCCTGCTGTCGCTCTAACTTCTTACGCATCTTTTCTTCCTCGCGGTCTTTCATCATTGTACTGATAATTTTGCTCCAAACCCGGTAATTTCCCCGGAAATTATCCGCAACTTTTTTAATATTAGGCTGGTGAATAATACTGCCCTTTCTCTGCCAGTAGTGGTAATACGGCTTTTGCGTGTAATAGACGCCTTTAGCCACAGAAATATATTTAACGTTAAAAATCTGATCTTCCAGTAGTGAAATATCCCTATCAAACTTCAAATGATATTTCTTAATAATGGCAGTTTTATAGGCCTTGTTCCAGCTATATCCTTTCATTGGTGAGCTAAAGACATTAGTCAACTTCAAATAAGTTTCACCGCGCGTTAAATAGCCACCTTCTGGTCGACCAACAACGCGTTGCTTTTTGTCAGGATAATCCATCCAATAGCCACATGATACTAAGCTGACATCTGGATGACTTTCAAAAGCATGAATAAAAAAGGATGTGTAGCCTGGATCCACCCAATCATCACCATCATGAAAGGTGACATATGGTGTGTCGAGATACTGCATCCCAACATTACGTGCATCGGATGGGCCGCCATTTTTCTTTTTAATTATTTTAAAATATGGAAAACGATTGGCATAGCTTTCGGCTACCTCAACCGAATTATCTGTTGAGCCATCATCTACTACAAGCAATTTGAAGCTCTTGTCAACTTGATTAAGCAGAGCATCAAAAGCACGTGGCAAGTATTGCGCCGTGTTATAAACAGGCATGATGATGGTTAACTTAGGCACTTGTAACATATTGTCCCCCTTTGTTGCTCTTTATTATACCATCTTCAATAATAAGGTCGAAATTAAGAAAGTTTTACGTGTTGTTTAATTCACTTTTGAAAAATATTTAGTATAATGTTTCGTATTATAAGAATAAATATTCGATCAAAAAGGAAGAAAAGAAGAAAAAATGAAGAAATTTATCACACTACTCACAGCAATGTTATTAAGCGTGGTCGCGATGATCTCATTTACTAAGCCAGTATTAGCAGATGATGATACACCTGTAGTTACCTTAGGTACATCATTAACTGATGCACAAAAGCAAGGCACATTAAAGACCTTAACCGCCCCACTAAACGGTGGTAATTATCAAACAATTACTGTTACCGGCTCAGATCTGGTTAAATACTTAAATCCCTCTGGTGATAATTTCACCACTTCATCCGGTGTTTGGTCCAGTGCGATGATCCAAAAGACCAGCTCAGGCAGCGGAATCAACGTTAAAATTTTAGACTACGATGGTAAAAATAATATCACGACTATTACTGCCAACCAGTACAAAAACGCAGCCCTGACCGCCGGCATCAGCGATGCCAACATTTATGTTACTAGCGCTATTCCAATTGATGGTTCAGGGGCATTAGCTGGAGTTTATGCTGCCTATGCTAAAAATGGCAATGCATTAAATCAAAAGCAAGTTAATGCCGCTCAAGATGAAATGAATACCTTGTCTGGGATTACCCAAGATAATAAAAACAAAAAAGGTTATTCAGATGCTCAATTGAACAATGCGGTTGCCGGTGCCAAGAATGAGATGGCTAAACAAGGGCAAAACATTACCGACAGTCAAATTCGCGACATTGTCAACAATCAAATTAATATTAACCACTTAGGTGACACTATCAACAACAATCAAAAAAATCAAATTGTCAATCTTCTAATTGAAATTCGTGATTCAGGGGCATTGAAGGACGGTAACTTCAAGCAACAAGCTTCGAAATTATCCAGTCAGATTCAAAATGGAGCTAAAAATATCTTCAATAAATTTAATACCCAAGAAAACCGCAACTGGTTACAAAATTTGTGGGATCAAATCGTTAAGTTCTTTAGTGGTTTGTTCGGCGGTGTTATTTTAAATTAAAAAAGGCTACAGTGTAGCCTTTTTTTCTTACATTTTTTGATCCATATAACGGTTCAATTCATGATCGACAAATTCATTACCGCGATTATTAGCGTGACCTTTCGTCCATTCAAACGTACTATCAGGAAATTCCTTTAATAACCGATCTAATTCCTGCCATTCCGCCACATTAGCCAATGGTCCAGAAGAACGTCTCCAACCACGTTTTTTCCAGCCTTGTAGCCAATGCTTATTAATCGCATTCAACACATACTGCGAATCAAGAACAAATAATAGATGTTTATCGTTAAAACCAAGCTCAAGCAGCTTTTTTAGTGCATTAATCAATGCTGTCTGCTCCATCTTATTGTTAGTAGCACCATATTCACCACCGGAGCCATGAACTTTCTGGTCATCCCATTCAATTAAATAAGCCCAGGCTGCTTTATCGGTCTTTTTAACGTGACCGCCCTTATAAACACCAGTATTGCGCGTGCCACCATCAGTATAAGTCACCGCAAAGAAGTCAGCAGGATTGCTATTAACATGGTTATACTGCTTCGCCTTTTTTCGCGGTGCTTTTTTTATTTCTTGACTCTTTTGTTGCACCCTTTTTACGGCGTTTTGTAAATTATCTTCACCTTTTTGCAAGATATCGCTCTGAGTTTGGGCATTCCAATCTAAGTAATCTGTGGCATCGGTAATTTGTTCAAATGATTTATATTCAGCGCCAGAGAAGCCATCAACTTGTTCTTTGGCTGCATCCCAAGTCCGATATATTCCCGGAGTACGTCCTTTTTTGACTGCATAAAACTTCATTTCTACCTCTAAAATTCCAAAATCTTTACCCAATGGTAAAATATACTTATTGCATAACTTTTATTATAGGAAAAAAGAAAGAGAAGGTGGTAAAAATGTTTTTCAACACAAAAAAATATGCTGAAGAAGTTGAAAAAGATCATAAACATGACCTCCAAGAAGAACCTAGCATGTTTAACATGATTTCTTTGGGGCTGATGGCCACCTTCGCTCCCACGCGAATTTTCCTCAAATTACACAAGCGCCATATTGAAAATAAGGCAAACATTGAAAAAAGCGATCTAAAACAAGTACCCATTATTTATTTCCATGGCTTTCGCGGCGGTGATTATACCACTCGCGTGATGGTGAAACACGCTACTCATGACAAGGGCAATCCCAAGTTTTTAAAGGTAACCGTTGATTTATTAGGAAATTTCAAATTAGAAGGAACTTGGACTAGTGACAAGCATCCTATCGTGCAGGTTGCTTTTCGCCAGCGAATAGTCGGTATCTATGGCATCGACTATTATCTCAACTTCGTCCTGCCCTTTTTAGCTAAAAGATATGGTTTTAAAAACTATATTGCAGTCGCTCATTCATTAGCCTGTCCATGTATTATTCGCACGGAAATGAAGCACTACCGCAGCAAAACGTTCCCACATTTAAAAAAATGTGCCTTTATCGCTGGTCCTTTTGACGGGGTCACTTACTTGGGCGATATCCCAAACGTCAACTATTTGACCGAAAGTGGTCGGCCTAGTGTCATGAACCCGCACTACCTTTATTTGTTTTTTAATCGGCGCAAATTCAATCCTGATATCTCGGTCTTGAATATTTATGGCAACGTTTTAGATAACACAAATACTGATAAATTCATCTCTGTTGTTTCCGCAAAAAGCATTCGCTATATCGTTGCCCCAAAAGCACATTTTTATCAAGAAGTAGAAGTACGCGGTAAAGATGACGCCGAACATAGTTGGATGCATGACAATCCGTTTGTAATCGATATTATTGACAAGTTTCTTAAATTAAAAAAGTAGTTTAATTTTGGAGGAGTTTATGATCTGGTGGCATGACTTTGTTAGAATCATTATCATTACCAACACAATCTTAGCTTTCTACGTTGTCTTCCACCGTAGAAGATCCGTTTCAACCACTTGGGCTTGGTTAATCATCCTGTTAGTATTACCAGTAGTCGGGATCACTCTTTATGCCTTCTTTGGTCGGGGTATTTCCCAGGAAAATATTTTTGCCATCAATAAGCAAAAACACATTGGCTTGAGAAATGTTCAAAAATCGATTGCTAAAGCACCTAAAAATACTAGTCCTTCTGACACTTCAAAGGCTGGTAATATAGCAATTAACTTTTTTAACCACCAACAAGAAGCTCCCCTAACTAAAAATAATCAGGTCAAGCTCTATACCGAAGGTGAAACCTTCTTTCATGACATGCTCAAGGACATGGTACGAGCTAAGGAAACAATCAATGTTGAGTTCTACACTTTTTATAGCGACAATATCGGCAATCGTGTTTTGCAACTATTGATTAAAAAAGCAAAACAAGGAGTTAAAGTACGCGTAATTTATGATGCCTGGGGTTCAATGGGAGCTACTAAAGCATGGTTCGATCAATTGCGGGCAGCTGGCGGGGAAGTTTTGCCTTTTGTCACTTCACGCAACATGATCACCCGTTACCGCATTAACTACCACTTGCACCGCAAGATTGTTGTCATCGACGGGCGAATTTCTTGGACTGGCGGTTTTAATATTGGTGATCAATATTTAGGCAAAAAAAAGAAGTTTGGTCATTGGCGTGATAGTCAGGTAAGAATTGTTGGTTCTGCCTCTCTGCTTTTGCAAGAGCGTTTCGTCATGGACTGGAACGCCTCTATCACTAATAATCAACAGCTCATCCGTTTCAATTCCACTCTATTTCCTGATCTTGATGAAAAAAACATCCACGAAGGCGACGTTGCAACGCAAATCATTTCAGATGGGCCTGATCGTTATGCACCATATATGCGTAACGGTATGATGCGGCTAATGCTTTTGGCACGCAAACGGTTATGGATTCAAACACCATACTTAATCCCTGATGATGCCGTTTTTGCTACGTGGCAAACAATTGCCTCATCGGGTGTTGACGTACGAATTATGATCCCATGTAAGCCAGACCACCCCTTTATTTATCGCGCCACACAGTGGTATGCCAACGAATTAACTCGCTTGGGTGTCAAAATTTATATCTACGAAGATGGCTTTTTACATGCCAAAACGACGATTGTCGACGACCATTTTTCTTCAGTTGGTTCAATGAATCAAGATTTCCGTTCTTACAACTTAAACTTTGAAGATAATGCCGTTTTTTATGATAAAAAGTTCAACCAGAAAATGGTGGCAGCTTTTGAAGAAGATATGAAACACTCGCATTTACTAACTAAGGAAGAAATAAAAAAGCAAAGTCGCGCATTGCGGACTTTGCAGGCATTCTCGCGAATGCTTTCTCCAATTTTGTAATTACATCATTGATTGAACTTCGACAGGAATTTCTCGACCAGCATATTCTTGTAATTGCTTAATTACGCTATTAACTTCATTATTAAAGCGCATCATATAAGCCTTACCATCGCTAGTTCGAAAAATCGCCATCACTAATGGCTTCTCTTGGTTGGGGATCTGGATTAAAGTAACGCTGGCTAAATCATTATACTTAACTGTACGCTTGAAGTAGCCTGAAACGACCATCCGCTTTTTACTAAATCCTGAAAAACCATCGACAATACTAATTAAGATAAAAAGAGCCAAGAAGACGCTCAGGCCTGGATCACCTTTTTCAATGTAATTCCATGTAAAGCCCAGCCAGATAAAAATTAGCGCCCAAACAACTGAGGAGATACGATAGCGACCACGAAAATCAACTTTAGCTTGCCAATACCAACTATAACAAGCATAAACTACTAATAAAATATCAATTGCTACATAAAAATACGTCATATATTTCATAAAAATCCCCTCAATTTAGTTATTTTACTCATTATAACAAAACAATGATTTATAATTAAAGTAATGACTTTCACGGAGGGTGACATTATATGATGGATTTAGCAGAATTACAAACAGATATTAATAATGCCCAACATATTGTATTCTTAACTGGAGCTGGTGTTTCTACCCACTCAGGTATCCCTGACTACCGCTCTAAAAACGGAATCTATGATGGCGTGCAAGAAAGTCCCGAAACTATTCTGAGCGATAGTACGCTATTCAATCGACCTGAATTTTTCCATGAATTTGTCATGAACAACATGTACTTTCCTACTGCTAAACCAAACTTAATCCATGAAAAAATCGCCCATTTTTGTAATGAAAAAGGTAATTTAATTACCCAAAATATCGATACTTTGGATACTAAGGCTGGCAATCAACATGTAACAGAATTTCATGGCAATTTATATAATATTTATTGTACTAAATGTCATCAACCTGTTTCTTATGAAGAATATGCTAAAAGCTATTTACACAAAGATTGTGGCGGAATTATTCGCCCCGGTATTGTGTTATACGGCGAAAGCATTGATCCGAAAGTATTAAACCAGTCCGTTGAAATAATGCAAAAATCAGACTTGATCATCATTTGTGGGACGAGTTTTGTAGTTTATCCTTTTGCCCAGCTCTTGGCTTATCGCAAAGAAGACGCCAAAATTTACTCTATCAACAAGACAGAAATTCCTACCCCTGGTGTCACGCAAATAATTGGGGATGCATTAACAGCATTCCAGAATTTGAATTAACTTTCCTAGTTTGTTATTCTTAGACTAATTATTTTTAATAAAGGTGTTACACATGACAGAGTTTTTTTACTATGATTACGTTACAATTGAGCCATGGACCTACTTTTTAACAGCTTCAGAAGCCGGCCTAACTTACGTCGGACTTAAAGGAGATGAAACTGTTTCACCTATTTTTAGCTTCTACCCTCACCGCATGTTGGTGCGGGACCCTAAAAAGATGGCACCTTATATCAAACAATTAAAGGAATATTTTGCTGGTATCAGAAAGAATTTTGATGTTCCTATTGATATTTCGGAATTCGGCACTGAATTTCAACGAAAGGTATTAGCCGTTGTCCAGCATATTCCTTATGGTGTGACGTTAACTTATGGTGACGTCGCCAATTCACTAGCCGAAGCCACATCTTCTCGCTCAGTTGCACACGCCGTAGCATTAAACCCTGTTTTGATTTTTATTCCTGACCAAAGAGTTATTTTATCCAACAATAAAGTTGGGACTTATCGTCTGGGACAAAAAGAAAAAATCAGATTAATTAAATTAGAAAAGAAGCAGTTACATGTCAATTCTTAAACTATATGCACCCTTTTTTGACGGCAATAACTGGTTACATGTCCTAACCAGTGGCAAAGACTGGATGATCATTCTGACTTTAATTTTGATGGAATGCTTGTTATCAGTCGACAATGCTGTCGTTTTGGCCGCACAGACACAGGTGCTACCTAATAAAGCTGAACAACGCAAGTCCTTGGTTTATGGCTTGTGGGGTGCTTATTTATTCCGCTTTATTGTTATCGGAATCGGGACTTATCTGATCAACTTTTGGGAGATTAAATTAGCTGGTAGTATTTATCTTTTTTACCTAGCCTTTAAATTCTTCTATGATCAACGCCACCCTAAACAAGCTGCCGAACATGAGAAAGAAAAAGAAGAGCGCGAAGCAGCTCACCACAAAGGCAAAAAGAAAAAGAGACATGTACTATCTCTTTTCTGGCGTACGGTTATTTCAATTGAATCAATGGATATCGTCTTTTCAATTGATTCTGTTTTAGCTGCTTTAGCCGTGTCTGATAACCCCGTTGTTGTTTTAATCGGTGGCATGATCGGTATTCTCTGTATGAGAGGAGTTGCCGAAATTATCATTAAATTAATGGATATTATTCCAGAATTGCAGCCAATGGCTTACTTATTGATAGGAATCATCGCTTTAAAATTGCTGCTAGCTCTGCCACCATTGAGATTTGAGTTGCCAAACACCGTTTTTGCAATTATTGTCTTTGCGATCTTAATTTTGACAATTCTCTTCCACTTTTGGAAAGTTAAAAAACACGGTCACAAACATATTTAACTGTTTAGCGTATTTAATACATATTCTTTGAGTACAACTGCTTGGTTGTGCTCTTTATTTTTGGCACCAAATAAGAAAAGAACATCTTCTTTAGCCAAATGCTTCTTTACATCTTGCAAAAATTCCGCTGTATAATCATTATGATTAAGTTCTTCAATATACTTTTGCTTAAACTCAGGGAATTTTTCATCTTCATGATTAAACCACTGACGCAATTCCTTACTAGGGCCAATTTGTTTATCCCATTCAGCTAAATCGGCCTTAACTTTGCTCATTCCCCGTGGCCATAAACGGTCAACTAAAATCCGATAACCAGCAGGTTGCTCATGGTCATAAATTCGAACTAATTTAATTTCTGTCATTATTTTTTATCTCTTTTCTAGAAAGGTCAAAAATGAATTATTCAACTTATTTTTCTACTAACACTACCGATTATATTGCAAAAGACCTAATTGGGCGAATGCTTACTTTTGATAATGGTCAAGAAAAATTAGGCGGCTATATCGTGGAAGCAGAAGCATATATGGGTAAAAAGGATCGCGCTGCACATTCTTATGGCGGTCGTCGTAGCCCAGCAAATGAAGGACTTTACGGCAAAGGCGGAACGATCTATATCTACGCGCAACGTCAATATTTCTTCTTTGATGTTGCCACTAGGGTTCAGAATGAACCACAGGGGGTTTTAATCCGTGCAATCGATCCCACTTTAGGAATTGAGACCATGATCAAGAACCGTCATGGTAAAGATGGCGTTCTTTTGACTAATGGTCCCGCAAAAATGATGCAAGCTTTTGGTATTCATGATAAAAATTGGAATTTGCACTTTTTATCAGACTCCCCTTTCGCCATTGATCTTGATGATCGTCATAAAAAAATTCCCCAGGAAATAATTGCTGCAGCGCGTGTTGGTATCAATCAATCTGATCCCGTTTGGGCTAACAAGAAATTACGTTTTTATGTAGCAGGAAATCCTTATGTTTCTGATATGAAAAAGAGAAATTATGAAACTAATAATGGTTGGGCTTGACAAATTTAACTTTTTCTTCTAGTATTCTTCATTAGTTAAATATTTTTCCAATGCAATAGAGGTTGCGACAATCACAAGTTAAGTTTGAGTTCGCGAAAACAATGATAGTTAACTTAGGGTTGCCGCCGAAATAGATTTAATATTCGCGTGTTAATCTGTTGGGCTATAGAAGAATATTCTATAGACTGTCCTGGTTAGTCCCCAGGGAGCGCTATAAGATTTGGTTTAAACACTGATGATTATGACCCTCGCAATTCTTTGGAAGAGCGAGGTTTTTGTTTACTCTTTATTGTGTTGGCTTTATGTTAAAACTATTTTTGGAGGTTTTATAATTGAAGTCAAGATTTAGATGGATGGCTGTAATAATGTCTGTCCTACTCAGTTTATTTATCGGTTTTTCTCTTAGTAGCAATCAGACTCAAGCTGCTAAGAAAGATTCTGGCACGTTAAAGATAGGTATGGAGGCAAACTATCCTCCATACAACTGGACTCAGCCAACCAAAGCTAATGGAGCTGTTCCAATTGATGGTTCTAACTCCTATGCTAATGGTTATGATGTTCAAATTGCCAAGATCATCGGTAAACGACTACACAAAAAAGTAATCGTAGAAAAGACTCAATGGGATGGCCTTTTACCAGCTTTAACTTCAGGTAAAATTGACTTAATTATTGCTGGTATGTCTCCTACTGCCGAAAGACGCAAGGCAATTAATTTCTCAGAACCTTATCGTAAAAGTACTTTCGTCGTAATTACTAATAAGGCAAGTAAATATTCTAATGCTAAGAAGTTGACTGATTTCAAAGGTGCCAAGTTAACCGCACAACAAGGAACTTTGCACTACGATTTAATCAAGCAATTAAAAGGTGCTAAAAGAGAACCAGCTATGCGTGACTTTTCAGCCATGCGTCAAAGTTTAGCTTCTGGCACCATTGATGGTTATGTTGCTGAAGATATTGAATTTGAAAGTTACCACAACGTTAACCCTAACATTATTGCAGTTAACTTAAACAAAATGGCTGGCTTCAAAGTTGACCATGACGATTCCGTAACTAGTATCGGGGTTAAAAAGGGTAATACCAAGCTTTTAAATGAAGTTAACGCTACTTTAAGAACTATTTCTAATAAAAAGCGTGATCAATTAATGTCACAAGCCATCAAGGAACAACCTAAGGCTGGTAACGAAACTAAGAAAGAAAACTGGCTAGTTACTACTTGGAAGCAATATGGTGGCATGATTATGTCAGGTATTGGCATGACCTTGCTTTTAGCTTTAGTTGGTACCATTGTTGGTTTCTTTATCGGCTTGCTTGTAGGAATTATTCGTACCATTCCTACTCCAACTACTCGCGGCAAGCGTTGGACTTTGAACGTAGTTAAGTGGTTATTATCTGTTTATGTAGAAATCTTCCGTGGTACACCAATGATGGTTCAAGCAGCCGTAATCTACTATGGTATTGCCCAATTCTGGCACTTGAATTTAAATAGAACTGTAGCTGCTTTGATTATTGTGTCAATTAACACTGGTGCTTACTTAGCTGAAGTTATCCGTGGTGGTATTATTTCTACTCCAGAAGGTCAATTTGAAGCAGCTAGTGCACTTGGTATGACCCACAACCAAAGAATGTGGCATATCATCTTGCCTCAAGCTATTAGAAACTGTTTACCATCAATCACCAACGAATTTATCGTTAACATTAAGGATACTTCAGTATTGAGTATTATCTCAGTTTCAGAATTGTTCTTTGTTGGTACAACTATTGCCAGTCAATCATTCAAGTTCTTCCCAACTTACTTAATGATTTCTGCAATTTACTTGATCTTAACCTTTACTATTACTAGAATCTTCAACTTTATCGAAAAGAGACTTGAAGGTAACAAGAATTACAACTTGATGGCTAACCAAGTTCAAGTTGGTACTCCAAAAGATGCGGAGGCAAATAATTAATGACTGAATCAAACGAAGTAATTTTAAGCTTAAAGCACATGCAAAAGTCTTATGGAAATCACCAAGTATTAAAGGATATTTCCTTTGACATCAATAAAGGCGAAATCGTAACGATCATTGGTCCTTCCGGTGGTGGTAAGTCTACTACCCTTCGCTGCATCAACCTGCTTGAAGAACCAACTGGCGGCGAGATCGATTTTCACGGTGAAAACATTTTGGCACCTGGTTACAACCGTAATACCTTTAGATCCAAGGTCGGCATGGTATTCCAGCAATTCGACTTATTCGAAAACAAGAATGTTTTGGAAAACTGCATGATCGGTCAAGAATTAGTCTTGAAGCGTTCAAAAGACGAAGCACGCAAGATTGCCATGAAAAACCTAGAAAAGGTTGGCATGGATCCTTTCATTAAGGCTAAGCCACAACAATTATCTGGTGGTCAACAACAGCGTGTAGCTATTGCCCGTGCGATTTCAATGAATCCAGAAGTTTTATTGTTCGACGAACCAACTAGTGCCCTTGACCCAGAAATGGTTGGCGAAGTACTAGACGTTATGCAAAAGCTTGCTACAACCGGTTTGACGATGGTGATCGTTACCCACGAAATGGGCTTTGCTAAGAGTATTTCTGACCGTGTATTATTCATCAGTGATGGTGTGATTACTGAGCAAGGTTCACCTGAAGAAATATTTGATCATCCTAAGAACGAAAAGACGCAAAAGTTCTTGAGCAATTTTAGAAATAATGAATTTTAATCTTCTAAAATCAAATTAAAAATGATAAGCTTGGATTTAAATTCAAGCTTATTTTTTTACCAAAAAAGGAGGAGTACATATATGACTGCGTATTATAACCAAGAATATCATGAACCTGTCGATCCTGATCCAGTTCCCCAATCAAACTGGAAGCAAATCTTGAAAGAAACTTTTTTACGTCCATTTACTTGGAATGCTCGAACCAGTCGGAGAACTTACTGGATTGGTTTTGCCATTCTAGTCGTTTTAAGTCTAGTGCCTACTTGGTATCTCATAGTCACTACTAGTTTACAGCTAATGTTTGTTAACAGTAGTGTCCCAATGGAATATGACCCATCATTTTTCGTAGCGATTGCCATAGTTATAATATTCGAAGTCTACTTTTTCCTTTGTGGGTTAGGTTTAGCAATCCGTCGGCTGCATGATATTAATAAAAGCGGCTACTGGTACTGGATTAACTTCATCCCTACCATTGGTTGGATTGTATTAGTCTACTTTTTAATTCAGCCAACAGTTAAGGAACCTGTAAGATGGGGTTCATATTTGCTTTAAGATCAAAAAACGCCATTTTTTGTAAATTCAAAGCCGCTATTTGCTTCAATTTACAAAAATGACGTTTTTTTAAATAATATCTTTCTTTTCCTTGATTCGAGCCAATTTCCAACCAGTATCAAAATAAGTCTTCCGGGTTAGACGCAAATCATCATAATCACTCTGCAGACTATCAATTGCATCCTGTAAGCTCTTGTTTTGTTTTCTAATTGCATTTAATTCAGGATCATTGATTACACCTTTAAGGTGTACTTGCGCAGCCAAATAGCGACGACGATGCTCAAATTCTTCCTTCAACGTACCAAGGGCATTCTCATATTTGACCAGTTTTTTATTAATATCTACAATCCCATTATTTAACTTAATAAAGAGCTGATAAGGCATATCTGACTTAATTCGGTTGCATTCAGCGCATGACAGAGTTAGATTATTCAAATCATTATTGTGGCTAAGCGATACTGGATCCTTATGATCTACGCTGCGGCCACGTCTGCCACAATATTGACAGCGATATTTATACTTAGCTCGAATACGTTCACGGTCGATAAAATCCACTTCATTTAATTGAAAATTGACTTCCAGACCTAACTTTTCTAAATTTTGGGCAAAAGTAACGCCTTGATCGGGCACATATCCCAGCTTGCCATCTTCACTTTTAATAATGGCAATGTTCAAATCACTCCGTTTAATCTGTGACCTAGCAATCTCGTTGCCATCGTAGTCTTGCAAAAAAGCCTCGTATCTTTTACGATTTTTTTTATTTTTTACAATCCAGTCTCGCTCTGGGTTGCCTTCTTTTTTACCGACAAAAATATACAGCAAACTTTGAGCAAAAGTCGCCACAGTTTCGTTAGCATAATCTTCCGGCTTAAGATCACGCATTAAGCAAATATCACAAATACTAGTTAACTTAGGATTCATTAATCCTTCTTGCTTAAAATGCAAAGAGTCCATGCGTAACCCACATGAACTGCACAAAAATTTCACCTAATCATCCCCTAACAAAAGAATGCTAAAAGCTATTCGTTGCATCTTGTCTTTTCCTGCAAAATCGCCCTTAAACAAATCGGGTAAGATCTTCTTAATAAAGTATTGCACACAAACCAAATCATCAAACTTCTTGATCGTTTCCAGGCTTTCCTTGAACATCTGCATGTATACAGGATTAGGATTACCTAATTCAATTTCTCCATATGCTTCATAAAGCAAGTCTAATTTATCACAAATTGACAAAATCTTGCCTTCCAGAGTATCATCTTTTCCCTCTGACAAGCGCTTAGTATAAATTTCTTGGAATTCCTCTGGAATCTCATCCTTGATAAACTTGGTAGTCATGGTTTCCTCAACGTCGCCAATCATCTTTCTTAATTGAGGAGTTGCGTACTTAACCGGTGTCTTGATATCACCAATAAAGCGTTCAGTATAGTCGTGATTCAAGCTCTTTTCATAAAGTGCCTTCCAGTTAATCTTTTTGCCGCCGTGAACTTCTTCGATGTCACCCATCATTTGTGCTAATTCAGCTGTTCTAAAGCAATGATCAGCAACTGAGTGGTGGTGATACTTAAAGTAGCCCGGCGCACGATCAATCGATTCCAAACTGTTAAATCCTTGAATATATGCATTTAATCCCATTTTTATCCTCCTCATATTTAAGTTAAAAATTTTTACTATGTTACCAAAGATTAAAAATGAATGCAAATAAAAAAGGGATATTTCCCTTTTATAATCCGTGTAATGGTGTCATTACTGCTGCCATAGTTGTTAGTGCTGCATCATAATAGTTATCCTTTGGTAACTTTTTAGCAAAAATATATTGCTGTGAGGCAAACAAATTATCATAGCCTTGATTGCGATTTTCATTCACAGCAATATAAATTGGCGCACTAAAACTGGCTGATTGATAATTATTAAGCGGTTTACCTTTTAAAGTATATCCTGCTGTAACTGTATTTTGTTTACTAAAAAATTTAAGCAAGCGATGTACAGTATTCTTTGCTAATTTATCCTTACTAAATGCTAAATCCATTGGCACCCGGCAAGCATTGGCATAATAATCACCATCATATCGATCAGTGGTAACCCTTCCTTTAACTGGCTTAGCATCTTTTGATGTCAGCCAGGCAAAGTCTGGAACTAGGCCACTCTTATGCTGGTGACTCAACTGATTGAGCCGCTTGAGCATTGTTTTTTTAATTAAGAGCCACCGCGAATCATTGCTTTCACGATAAAATTGATCAAACATTGTCGGCAATACATCTGAAGTCCGCATTAAATTATAATACTTCGACTTAGAATCGGCCCAATTGCCCACCGTTAAAGCGTGCGTTGTCGGATTATATTCATAACGCAAAATATCGGCAATTAATTTTTGCCCTTGCCGCTGATATGCTGGGTTTTTCCATCTTTTAGCCGCTAAAAACAAAGCTTTAGCAATAAATAAGTCCCCATCAGTAGCGCTATTGCGTTCACTGCTCCATTTTCCATTTTTCTTTGTTTGCCGCCAAGCCATCAATTGCGTATTACGATCCCGGTGTTTTAAATAATACTGCACTAGCTTAGCGAAGTTGCTTTCTTTAACTGCTGGATCATGCGCCGCAATAAACATCCCATATCCTTGGCCTTCAGATAAAACCGTCACTTGTTCCTGCTTAGGCGTGGTATTAATATAGGCAAGATTCTTTTCTTCAACTACATAATTTTTATGCCAAGAATGTAGAAAAAAATTACGCACCGCTGAATTATTATCTGCTCTGATATAGATCATAATACCGGTAAATGCAATCGTTACGAGTAAAAATCCTAGTAGCATCCATCTTTTTTTCATCTCATCACCTAATCCGCAAATCTCTTAGTCTTAACCCATTTAGTACTATCACGATGAAAAACGCGATCTAGCATTACTGAAGTAACAGCATGAATTGATACAATGATGAACAATTGCGAATAAGTAAAATATGATGCTAAGGCTAGCCAAATCTGTTCGTCAGTTGCCTGCCCATATTGCGTAGTCATAGCTAGGTTAATTTGCAAAATATAAAGCAAAACCATCAATAGCCAATTAAAGAGCAGAATTTGAGCTAATAAAATATTACTCCGCGAAATTGTAAATGGTATTACTACTGCAGGATTCCAAAGATGGACGATTAAGGCAATCAAATTAGAAAAAAAGATCAGATCTGATAAAACAATCGCCAAATTAAACCAGAAAAAAGTGCAGGAATAATAGACAGTCTCTAATTTAACCCGCCAGTTGCTTTTATCAAAAAGATGGCAAAAATTATTGATCACCACTTCATAGTTACCTTTAGCCCAACGCAAGCGCTGGAAATAATAATCTTTTAAGCGTTCTGGTTCTTGCTTCAGAATTATAGGCTAAGGCAATCAAACTACCTGAGCCCATAATTTTAAAAGAAATATCAGTATCTTCGGTCAAAGCGCCATTGCGCCAGCCGCCAATTGATCTGACATAATCAGTATTAATAATAAAGTTAGTCCCTGGAATACGACCAATCTTAAATAATTGCCAGATACCGCAGTGTTGAATTCGCTGGGTAACAACAATTTCCTGATTGATACACTTAGTTAAAAAATTCTGCCGCGCATTTCTCGTCTTATTGCGACCAAAAGCAGCCTTATATCTCACCGGATTTTCCAAAATCTTTTTAATTAAAAAATACAAAGCATTTTCTTCTGGCATGGCATCTGCATCATATACACCAAGGTATTCTCCTTGGGCAATCTTCAAAGCATCATTTAATACACCAGCTTTGCCACCACTACCTGTTCGTTCAATTACTTGAACATTGATTTTCCGTTCAGGATATTGCTTGATTATTTCCCGGGCAATTTTAGCAGTATCATCAGTACAATTATCAGCATAGATTAAAATTTGTAACTTATCAGCCGGATAATTCAAATTTAAAATTGCCTGCGTAGTTTTACTAATAACTAATTCTTCATTATGAGCTGGTACAACTAACGTAACTTTTGGGTAACGCTTAAGTGGCGTGATTTTAACTAAGAGCTTGCTGTGCTTTAACCAAAAGAAAACTGCACCACTTAAGGTAACTAGAGACATCAACAAAGAAAGCCAAATCGAGATTAACGTTAAAATTTGTAATGCTTCACTCATTTTTCGCCTTTTTTCCTTTTTTATTGATTACCGTATTTTCAACATTAAAGTAAATGACAAACGCACAAATAAACATAACTATGAAAGCAAGTAAAAAGATGCCTGAAATGCTTAAAGCTAAGAAATAAAACCAATTAGTCATTTGCTTCAGCCTTTAAATATTCAACAATTAAGTCAGTTTCCAATTCGCGGTCCAAATGTTTTACAATCACATTTGGATCTGTAAAACGATCCACGTTTGTTTCATCAATTCGCTGACTCGTCCATTTCAAGCCTCCGGGAAGATCATCTTGCACTTCTTTTAATTCCGCAATTGTCTCCTGATTAATCTGCTTGATAATGTCATCTCTTAATTCAGGCGAAATAATAAAAAAAGTGGCATCTCCTAAATAAAAGAGTTCCTCAGCTGCTAATCTTCTCTTTTTTAAGATATCAGCTAATTTTTCTAAATACTGCGCGTGCTCTTCTGGATGAAGTTGAGCAAACTGTTCGTGGTTAGCCCAACGCAACATTGATACATGCATCCATAAATGTAATTGTGGCCGTTCTTTAATATTACTAATTACTTTTGAATAAATTTTATTAGCAGTGTAACGTGTATGCATTTTTAGAGCGCCATTGTAGCGTTTAAGGTAATTGCGAATATCTTGCCAATTTTTACTAATAAAACGCCAATCTAGGACATAATAGTGCAACACCGTTAAAAGCCCTGCCTCTATCGGAAAAGCTACCACTAAAAGCCACTTTGCTTCTGTAGGAATTACAACATATCCCAGCACTAAAAAGCCCGCTGCAATCGTCGTTAATAAAATTATCAGCCAGCTAACCATTATATTAGGCAACAATAATCCCGTCATAATAGCTAAAATTAGAATTAAAAATAAGCCATTGACTATATTTGCCGAATATTCTTCCACTGGAAAAAGTATTGCTGCAACGAGATCTAAATAGATCAAAATATTGTATTTATTATTCTTATTCATATATCTAACTATCTATATCCTATATATTATCTATAAAAACCTAAGTTAAATTATATTCAAAAATCTTTTTATGTCCATGTGCTAAATTAATTTTTTCAGTAAGCACAAAAAAAGCTAGAAGCGTCAGCTCCTAGCTTTTATTTCAATATTATTAAAGACTACTTGTTTTCGTCTTTTGCGGCCTTGTTCAAGAAAGCAACAACTGCTGCTACGTGAGCAACACGCTTCTTTGCGTTTCTCTTGTTCTTAGGTCTTTGGTTTGGTTCACAACCAGTGTTGTAGTTTTCACCTTTACGCATATGCTATACTTCCTTTCAGATTTTCGAAAATCTAGTATAGTTTACCATGTCCAGCCATTCAGATCAAGTCTTCATGCAGATTCAAAATTTTTCGACAGATGCAGGACAACAATATAATTTAAGATTCGCGTAGCATAACTAGCATCCTTTTGGAAACTTTTAATTGCCTTTTTAGCTAAATCAACTCGATCAGTAATTAAGCCATCAACTTGTTGATACATCATCTTCTTCATTAATTTTTCGTCATTGACTGTCCAGGCATAAACAGGACGATCCTGCAAATGGGCTTGCCAAATAAAGTCTGAATTCAAGGTAGAATATTCCATTGAATATCCACTAGCAACACTTTGCGGATAAGTAAAATTATAAGGTTGAATGTAAAATACAACCAAACGTGGATTAATTAAGTGCAGTCCTTCAACCACGCGATAGTCGAGTGATTGTACTTGATACGCATTTTTAAGAATCGTTTTGCCATATTTTTGATTAAAGCGCTGCAGCATTTTCTTCGAATCTTTAGCCGTCGTTTTAATTTCAATTAGCAATTTTTGATGCAGTCTTTTGGCTTCCTCAAGATATTGATCAAAGCTAACTAACTTAGCATGATAGCCGTCTTCTTTGGCAGTTAACTTTTCTAATTGCCGTAAAGTTAAATCATTCGGGGCTTTATTAACTCCCGTTAGCTTCAATAAATTCTCATCATGAATTACGATAAATTTTTTATCCTTAGTTTCATGAACATCAATTTCAACGTAGTCTGGCTTTTCTTTAGCCGTTTTTCTTAATGACTGTAACGTGTTTTGTACGCCATTTTTATCATCAACGCCGCGATGAGAAATAATTACTGGCGCTTTAGCATTTACACTAGTCAAATATAAATAATTGGTGGATATTGCATTAATCATTACTAGTACAAACACAACTAATGTACTTAGAATTATCTTTTTAGTTTTACCTGTTTGACTTATCTTTTCTTGCCTTAAAGCTTTCAAAATAATAGATAAGCCCAGTACACTAACATAGACTAACGCTACTTCACTAATAATTTGAACAAGCGAAAGATTGACAATGGCTAAAATTAACGGACATTTCCCAGGTAATAAATCAACTAATAGCTGCAGGCAATACATTGCTAAATAGAAAATTGTCATGACTGCTGCAGATAAAACGGCTAAAATAATAATCCTCCGGCAAATCGTCCGCCAACGGTAGTGCGCCGTTAATCGCCAACTTCTTTTCACTGCTTGCGCTGACTTTAAGTGGTCAAAAACGATGATGGGTAAGGCAAATACTAGCCTTGCACCAAGGATCAAAGCGGCTAAATAAAACGCAATCAAAACGGCTAACAAGATTGGCGTTCTCGTCAGATAATCCAAGATAAATTCTGAAATCTGCACTTTGCTTAAAAGTGGTGTTCTAAAGATGACATCGGCTAACGGTACTACCAATAAAAAATAGAGCATCAAAATAAAAAGCGTGCCTAAACGAATTTTTTTGATATTTTGCCAAGTTTGAATAAAACTATTTTTCCACGTAAAAACTTGATGCTTAATATCCCAAACGCCATGAAGTAAATAAGCTAATTGCGCATACAAGATTACTAACAAAAGCAGCAACTCAATTATCAAAATTAAAAAGGCAACCGTATGCGTCGTAATGATCGTCACTACATTTTGATAAGATACGAACGGAATAGCACTAGCCTGCAAAACAAAGGTTGTAATATAGCGAAAAAGTGGAATAACAATAAATTGATTAAATAAACTTAATCCCATAAAAAGTAGCAGATACCGCAGCCAATTTGGGCAAAATTCACGACTACCTGCTTTTATTTCTTTGACAAAAGTCATTGTTCTTCCCCCTTACATTGAAATCACTTTCTTAATTCTATACTAAAAAAGGACGAGGTCATTCCCTCGTCCCTATGATTAATTTTATTTTTTAACATTGACCGCCGTTTTTTAGATCATCAGCAGTAATTGCTTCAGGTTCATATTGGGTAACGGTCATCCCACCATCAATAATGCCGCTGTCTGAAGATAAACTCAAAGTTGAGTTGCGCGCATTTACCACTAGACCTGGTTCAAAGAAAGTTGTTTCCGGCTGAGCAGTATACAAGTCAAGACCAGCATTATTTTCGATTGAAATATTATACTTAGGATCTTTTTCAGCAAGGATTACAAACTGGAAGCTGTCGCCAATAGTACAAGTGCCGCCTTTTTTAGAATACTTGGTTGAACCATCATCTAAAGCCAAGATAACAATTTGGTGATCTGCATCCATCTTGCTTTTAATAATTTCTGCAGCATCTGGTTTAATATTGATTGAAATTGCATTCTCTGTCATTTTGTTTCCTCTTTTCAATCTAAATTTTATTAACTTACTTATTTAAGTATAGCACGACTAGTTCCAACTAACTAAAAATATGCTCGAAAATGCCGCTAATCTTGATATTTTTTTAATTTATCATTGCATGCAATCACAAAAAGGCTCAAAATGGTACATAGGGTTTTTAGACGATTGTAATACGTAAGGGGGACCTTTTATGACCGTCTTAAAGAATATTGCTAAAGATAGAATTTTACAGATTACTGTGATCATTACAGTAGTCAGTCTTTTTTTTGCCAGACCGCGGTTTTCTGATATTAATTTCCATACATTATGGTCCGTTGCCGCGATGTTAACGATTATCCAGATCTATGCATACTTGCACGTTCTGGACGTTTTGGCATACAAGCTTACAAGCATTGCCGACAACACACGTAAGCTGAACACGCTGTTTTCGTTGTTGGCTGTTATTTCAGGGATGTTTTTAGGTAATGACATTACTGCATTAACCTTGATCCCATTGTATTTAAATATTGCTAAACGTTATAAATTGCCGCAGATTTTACCTGTTACCTTAATCGGAATGGGCGCAAACATCGGAGCAGCGTTTACGCCTTGGGGCAATCCGCACAATATTTTCTTGGTCAGCCGTTTTAACGTTGGTCCACTAAAGTTTTTTGAATGGTCTGTGCCTTATTTAGTAGTTTCAATGTTAATCATGGGGTTAGTCTTTCTATTTATTCCTAAAGAAGAAATTCCTGTCCAAAAAACTGAGCCTATCAAAATCAGTTGGCGTCCGACACTGATAACTACTGCTGTATTTATTTTCTTCTTCTTTGGTGTTTTTAGGACCATTGATATTATTTGGCCAATGCTAACGTCGGTTGCATTAGCCCTTGCAATTAATCCTAGGATTATGCTCAAAATCGACTATGCCTTACTTCTTACCTTTACCGGCTTCTTCATCTTCATCAGCGATATCCAACAAATCCCTGTTATCGTAAATCTAATTCATGGCACCGTTTATTCTGAAATTTCAACTTACTTTGCTTCAATTATCTCTAGTCAAGTAATGAGCAATGTACCATCAACCATTTTAGTTGGTAAATTTACTACTTATGCTCAAGCATTATTCTTGGGTTCAAACATTGGTGGTTTTGGTTCCGCTATCGGTTCAATGGCTAATATGTTAGTTCTTAAGACTTTCAACCAACACGGTAGCGTAAGTAAGAAAAAGTTTTTCATTCAATGGACTATTATGCAATTTGCTGGTTTGATTATTTTAACTGCAGTTGGATTATTACTATTAATCTTCAGAATTTAATATTTTTTGTTAAGAATGTCGCTTTGGCATTCTTTTTCATTGCCCAAGAAATTCGAAAACGATAAAATTAAATAAATATTTTATGGAGGAAAAACTATGTCACCTTTAATTTGGATCATTTTAGCTATTATTGTTTTAATCGTGGCTATCTACATCGTAACTTACAACGGTTTACAAAGAGCGAAAGTCTATGCTGAAGAAGCTTGGAGTCAAATTGACGTTCAACTTAAGCGCCGGAATGACTTAATTCCCAACTTGGTTGAAACCACCAAAGGCTATGCCAAGCATGAAAAATCAACTTTTGAGGAAGTAGTCAAATTACGTAATCAATTGGTTAATGTGCCTCAAGGTAACCATGAAGAAGCGATGAAGCTTTCTAACCAAATTACTGATTCTCTGAAGTCAATTTTTGCTTTGGCTGAAGCCTACCCAGACTTGAAAGCTAATCAAAACTTCTTAAAATTGCAAGAAGAATTGACTAACACTGAAAACAAGATCGCTTACTCTCGTCAACTTTATAATTCAACTGTAGCAACATATGATCAAAAGTTGCTTACTTTCCCATCAAATATTGTTGCCAAGTGGCACCACTTTACTAAGATTAACTACTTAGAAACTCCTAGTGAAGAAAAGAATGTGCCTCAAGTTAAGTTTTAATTTTAAGGAAGTTTAACCATGCTTTACCAACAAATTGCTCGTAATAAACGCAAAACGGCGTTAATTATGTTCATCTTTTTGATGATCTTAGGCTTAGTTGGTGCGGGAATCGGTTATCTTTGGAGCAATAGTCCAACAATGGGCGTTATTATTGCTTTAATCGGTAGTTTAGTCTACTTATTCATCATGTGGCAAAATCCAGCCAACATGATTATGAGCTTGAATCACGCGCAAGAAATTCATGAAGCCGACAATCCGGAACTGTGGCATATCGTAGAAGATATGGCGATGGTGGCACAGGTTCCAATGCCACGGGTCTATATTATTCCTGATCCTAGTCCCAATGCTTTTGCAACTGGTCGGGACCCTGAACATAGTGCGGTGGCAGTTACTCAAGGAATTTTAGAATTACTTGATCGTGAAGAACTCGAAGGCGTCTTAGGGCATGAATTATCACACGTGAAAAACTACGATATTTTACTTTCAACAATTGCCGTGGTATTAGTTGGGGTCATTTCTTTTATCTCTAATATGGCGTCCAATTTTTGGTTCTGGGGCGGCGTGCGCAGTGATGACGACGATGACCGTGACAGTAATGCTTTAGCCATGATTTTTAAAGTGGTTGCCTTGGTCTTCGTTTTGATCTTAGGTCCACTTTCTGCATCCTTGGCCCAAATGGCTTTATCACGTAACCGTGAGTATCTAGCTGATGCATCTTCAGTTAAATTAACACGTAATCCGCAAGGCTTAATTTCTGCCTTACGCAAGATTGAAAATAGTCAACCTATGAAAGTAGCTGATAGTAGTAGTGCTGGATTATATATCGAAAATCCATTCCACAATCACGGTTTGACGCACTTGTTTGATACTCACCCACCAACAGCAGACCGCATTAAACGCTTAGAAAATATGTAAAAAATAATCTGGAACTTTCGTCCAGATTATTTTTTTACTTCAAATTTATATTTGCTTGTCTAAACAATTCTGCCCGCATCGCTGCTGGTGTTATGTGGTAGTATTGATTAAATTTCTTATAAAAGAAAGACTTACTCGAATATCCGACTCGACCAATAATCTCTCTAAGTGAAATATCAGGCTGAGCCAGCAATTCACGCGCTTCTTGCATTCTTCGATCATCCACGTGATCCACAAAACTCTTGCCAGTCTTAGCCTTAACCATATTAGAGAAATAATTAGGATTGAAGCCAAAGTATTTTGCAGCGTCAGATAAAGAGACATCGGCAAAATGAAGATCGATGTAATTATCTAAGGTCTTCTTTTCAAACTTAGTTTTATCCAAACTAGTCGGTGTTGCCATGCGCTGAGTTCTAATTGAAATAATCAACATAGTGGTCAACTCAGCCTGAATTAAAGCTTTAGTAAACAAATCATTATTCAAATAACCGCCAATAATATGTTGCATCACTTGAGAAGCACGAGTAATTTGATTATTTTTTAGCCAAAGAACATGTTCATTTTCTAAGCTATCAACGATTTGCTCAATAACTTTAACCTCACGTTCTCCCTTACAGCTAAAATCTTTAAAATACTTGCGATATAGAAATCCACGCTTAAACTTCAACTTTATCAGTACCGTATCAGGTTTTTGACTTAAAATCTCATACTTGCAACCTTCAGTCAGTAGCAAAACATTCCCAGACTTCATTTGAATGATCTTTTCACCACTCTTAATTGTCACAGTACCCTTAGCAATATATAAAATCGTTGAAACATCCATCCGATAGCGATGAATACCAGTATTATGATTTTCAAGGTAGATAGTAAACAGATCAAAATCTGGATTACCAGCTTCCAACTTTATTTCATTCTTATCTGTTGAATTTGACTTTAATACACTTGCCAGATATTGGTCCAAAGCAACAGCTGCCATATGTCCACCTTCCTTAAATTAAATAAAATATGGTAACACTATAATTACATTATAAATCAAAACTTTATTTAGTATTAAGTATTATTTATGATTTGTTCTACTTATAACAAACTTTACCTGTAGACAGTCCCCAAAGCATCTTGTACAATCAAGCTTATGAAAGTAACCGTTAACAATCTTACTTTTTCTTATGAAAAAGAACCTATTATCAATCATCTAAATATTGAAATTCCCCATGGTTTTTCTCTGTTAATTGGACCGACCGGCTGCGGTAAATCTACCTTACTCAAAATTATCGCTGGTTTGTATCCCAAATATGCAGGGCGACTAACAGGTATGGTGGACCTGCACGGACAAAAGGCGGCAATGATGTTCCAAAATGCGGCTGAACAGTTTACAATGCCAACTCCACGTGAAGAAATTGTCTTTGCTTTAGAAAATTTACAGTTAGATGAAGGTGAGTATCAAACACGACTAGATCAGGCAACAGCTTTCACCCAAATTGCAGACCTTCTCGATCAAAAGATTAATACTCTATCAGGCGGTCAGCAACAACGAGTTGCTTTAGCTGTCTTAATAGCTATGGATGTGGATTTGTTGCTATTGGATGAACCGTTTGCCAGTTGTGATCCTAAGGCACGTACTTTTTTGATTAAAAAATTAGCAATTTTAGCTCACAATGGAAAAACTATCATCCTAAGCGACCACGTTTTAGATGATTATGAGCCTGTCTGTGACCATCTTTTTGAATTTACAAATAATAAAGAAATTATTGAATTAAATGCTAGTAAAAAAATAGCCTTATTTGAACAAAACAAAAAATTGCATGAGCAACATTATCATTTCGTCTTACCTAATAGTGAGCCTATTTTCACTTTAAAACAAGTCCAAATTAGACAAAACAAGCTTTTGCTTAAGCAAAATGAGCTAAATTTGCATTCTGGCACTACCCTAATTACTGGTGCTAATGGTGTTGGCAAGACGTCTTTATTTAAAGTAATGACCAAAATGATTCCGTATACTGGTAATTTTGCTTATTTAAATAAGGAAATCGCTCAAATCTCAGCTAGAAAATATTTAACACAAGTAGCTCAAATTTTTCAAAAAGCAAGCGACCAATTTTTAGCTGTGACTGTCAAAGATGAACTAGAATTAAGTAAAAAGGATAGAAATTTATTTTTTACTGAAGAAAAGGTCAATGAATGGCTAGATAAATTGGGTTTAGCCAAACACTTAGACCAAGTTGTTTATTCTCTCTCAGGTGGCCAACAGAAGAAATTACAGATTCTATTAATGCTAATGACTAAGCATCAGGTTTTATTAATTGATGAACCGCTCAGTGGACTTGACCATAACTCGGTCAAACTCGTTTTAGAATTAATGCGAGAAAGCCAGCAAAAGCTCCACCAGACGTTTTTTATCATTAGCCATCAGATAGACGAGCTAGCTGAATTTTGCGATTACCACCTGATTTTTGCGGATCAGCGCTTAAAATATGTAGAAAGATAAGCTTATGAATCCTAGTTTAAAATTTCTTTTAGCATTTATTATTTCCCTGGAAATATCTTTAAAAGCTAGCTTAGTTACTAATTTGTTAGTAATCACATTCGCGCTAGTTTATTTAATTATTACTCGAATCAAAATCAAAGAGTTAATCTTGCTCATTATCTTGCCCTTTATTGCTGCTTTTACAATCTTTGCAACGCTCTTTTGGTTTTCACCAACACCAAATGCTTATTATTCTTGGAATTTGTCAACGCGTGTCTATGTTTATACCTTGACGATTGCCTGCGTGACACGTAATAACACCGCTACAGACTTTGCCCGATCATTAGAGCAGAACCTGCACTTCCTCAGTAAATTTGCCTACGGCGTGCTGGCGGCGATTAACATTATTCCGCAGATGAAGATGGCGGTTAAACAGATCCGAACTAGCGCTATGATGCGGGGCATTTATCTCAGTTTTTGGTCGCCGGTCCTCTATTTTAAAGCAATTCTTGTTGCTTTAAATTCAGCTGACAATCTGGCCCAAGGAATGGAATCACATGGCTATGTCGAAGGGCAAAGAAGGTCGACGATCATCGCTATTCCTTTAACAGCTAGAGATTGGGTAATCTTCTTTACCCTGCTAATTTTGGTTAATATCTCATTGTTTTTGTTCAAATAGGTGAAAAAATGGAAGTTATCGAAGGAAAAATGCCTTTCATGGGCTATGAAACTTACTATCGTATTGTTGGTCGAAGAAGCGAAAAGACACCACTCGTATTGCTACATGGTGGTCCCGGCTCAAGTCATAATTATTTTGAGGTTTTGGAAAAATTAGCCGAAATTGATAACCGACGGATTATCATGTACGACCAGTTAGGCTGCGGCAAGAGTAGCATCCCTGATGATCACCCTGAACTTTATACTAAAGAAACATGGGTTAAGGAACTCATGGCGTTGCGGGAGCACTTGGCTTTGCGCAAAATACATTTATTAGGACAAAGTTGGGGCGGGATGCTAGCGCTAATCTACATGTGTGATTATCATCCTGTTGGCATTCAAAGCTTGATCTTGTCTTCAACCTTGTCGTCTGCTTCTTTATGGAGCAAAGAATTACACCGGATGATCAAATACTTGCCAATTGAAGAACAGTCGGCAATTCATCGCGCCGAATTGACTAGCAATTTTAACGATCCTGATTACTTAAAAGCTAATGAGCACTTCATGAATCAACATGCAATTGACATGACGAAAACGTGGCCTGAATGCGTTATGCGAAAAAAATGTGGTGGTATTGTAGCTTATGAAACCGCCTGGGGACCAAATGAATATACGCCAGAGGGCAACTTGCACGATTACGAATACACAGAAAAACTAGGCAAAATAAAAATCCCAACTCTAATTACGAGTGGGACTGATGATTTATGTACACCTTATGTAGCTAAAACGATGCAGGATCATCTTGCTGGCAGTAAATGGCATCTATTTGAAAACTGCGGTCACATGTCTTTTGTAGAAAAAACAGATGAATATGTTGAAATGCTGCGAAAGTGGCTTGATCAACATGACTAAAAAGTAAATATATTTACATAAAATTAATAGCTCAACGCCCGATGGGCATCTAAGGCCCAGTGCGTCGCAAAAATTTCTTGCTTGATCTTCCGCTTGGTTCCAGTCCAAGGATCGTTATAATAGATCGTTTTGCCATGGTAACCAGTCAAGGTAATAGCATGGTTAGAGAGGCCGTCAAACATCCCTACCCAAACAACCACCAAGTGTGAATTAATCAGCTTATCCTTAATTGCGGGCAAACCACAATTAGTCATATTCTGGGCCTTACCGAGATAATGCTTCACTACTGGTTTCACCCCATTAGGAGCAACCCAATAGCCGAGCGGATATTTCTTGTAAGGCGAACCGATAAAGCCCTTGTTAGGGTTAGAGCTGCGCGGCATAATCTTGGCCGCCTGCTGTTTAGTTACCTTTTTACCAGCAAAATTAATCATCATTGTCACGGCAGTAATTTCACAACCAGTTGGCATTTCAGGTAGTTGGCTAATTACCTTGGCGTAGTTATTAATACCAACTATCTTGCCGCTTTTATTAATCCAATAATATGCTTTTTTAGTCTTAGTATTTTTAAAACGTTGCTTGCCTGCTTGATCAAAATAGACATAATGTTTACCAACTTTTTTAAGGCCAGTATACTTAGGAGCCAATTGATTAGTTGTCGCGGCATCATCATTATCAGCGGCATGTACTGTTTGGCGAGTTAACAATAATGAACTAAAGCCCAGGCTGACTAATAAAATAGCTAAATATTTTTTCATATTTTTCCTTAAATAAATGGTCGCTTAATACCAGCAATTACATTTCTTTGTGAATTAACAATTGGTTGAACCATCACACGTGGTGGCCAGCTTTCAATTACTCGGTTATTGCCAAGGTAAATAGCTACATGCCAAATAGTGTGCGTACCTGGTTGATAATAGAACACTAAGTCTCCACGTTGTCTTTGCGAATATGGAACACGCTTTAGGTGCTTGTCAGCCCAAAGATTACGTGAATTCCATTCATTGCCTGGATGAGCGTGGCCGATTGAACTAGTTGGAACTGGACTAATGCCACCTGCATAAAGACCTTGCATCACTAAACCAGAACAATCAACACCGTAGCTTGGACTAGTTGAACAACCTGCTAGCCATGGTTTTCCCATATATTTGTAAGCTTGATTAATCATTGCTTCAATATGAGCTTTACGCCCTTGCCAAGCATAAGCCTTAAGTGGGGCAACATAACCATCAATGCTATACCATGACTTCTTAGAAAAGCCCATCTTTTCCCAAGTAGCTAAGTTAACATTACCAGTTGCTGGCAAGTGGTGACTACGTTGGAAGTTCTTTACTGCGTTATAAGTAGCTTGGTTATAGTAATTCGTACCTGCCCAAGTACCAACTCTATGCATTACTTTCCAAGTCTTAATACCCTCATAGCCACGGTACAAGTTATAACCCACCTTACCGTATGGTTTAACTTGTGTGTAATGTACTTGATGATAACCCTTAGGATTTTGGTAGGCTATGACCTTAGTTACCAAAGATTTTTTAGCAGGCAAATACAAGCCATCACTAGTCTTTAGTATTGGTACTTGGTTGTCAGATTTAACAATTCGACTAATTAAAAAGTGTGATCCTGCTTTTACGCTCTGTGCTGATTTAGTCAATGCAGCATCCTTATAAGCAGTAGTTGCATGCTTAACTCGCACTAATTTAGGGTTAGCAGACAAATAATCTGCCTTGTTATAAGTAACCTTATCTGAATCAGAATTAGTTTGGTCACTAGTTGCAGTTACTTGCGTCTCATTAGTATTAGCTGTTGTGCTAGTATCGTCAGCCTTAACAGTAGTTGCGGCAGTACTTACGGCAACTAAAGCAGCAATAACAGCTGCTGTCCATCGTTTTCTCATTCCAACATCCTCCATGATATTTGTAAAATCAATTTCATTTTACCTTGATTACAGAAGATTTTCTATGGTTTTTGAGGCAAAAAAACAGCAACTATTATGTTGCTGTCGTAAATGATATTCAGCTTCTAATTAAAGTTTGATGTTCTTACATATTGCTTAGCAGGTCCGCCAATTCTGTAATAGCGTTTGCCATTCTTAAACTTGTATGAACCACCGTAAGTTGTCACTGTGGAGCCTTTGTACAACTTCCAAGCACAGTTATGCGTAGTGCGTTTTTTTGATGTACTGTAGATGTAGGCGTTACGCTTTAAAACGCGACCTTGACCACTAATATTGGTCACCTTAATATAAGCATCCCTATCAGCCAACTTGTAGAATTTAGCGCCATTAACTGTTATGGGACTTTGATTTACAGTTACTGCACGATATGCGTAATACTTTTCACCCAATGACTTGCCATTTTCATCATAAAAAAAGCCGCCCCGAAGGACGGCTGTATTGAGTCTGGATCGGATTAATCAAAGAAACTATCAATCAGGTTCTTGAGGAACTTTTTAATAGCCCTCTTGAGCTCTTGAAGCACTTGCCATCACGATTCAGTGGTAGAAATACTACTACAAAGATAAAGTAGACTTCAGCGTGTGCGTGAGCTACTAGCTGGTAGCTCAAAAATTAGCAGGGCGATCGAAAGATCGTCTTTTTTGTTGCCAAGCATAATTTAACAAAATCTATTTTTAAATCATAAAAAACTAAAAAAGCACTGACCTGCCACAGTTTTTTTCAATATGCTTGTGAAATCTGCAAATATGCAAAAATAAAAAGCCCAATTTATGGGCTTTTTCTATATTCTACTTATGATAAGGACTACCTGAGTTAATCATAAATGCACGATAGATTTGTTCAATCAACACTACGCGCATCAACTGGTGCGGCATCGTCAATTTACCAAAACTAATCAAGTCATTTCCCCTCTTGTTTACAGCATCACTGGTTCCTAAGCTACCGCCAATGACAAACGTAATGTCTGAATGACCATAAGTTGCGAGATCCTGAATCTCTTTAGCGAACTCTTCGCTGCTGCGCTGCTTTCCTTTAATTGCAGTCACATACACGTACTCCTTATCTTTAATTTTGCTCAGGATTCGCTGACCTTCAATTTCTTTAACCTTCTCATCTTCAGCTGCACTGAATTTTTCCGGTGCTTTTTCATCAGGCACCTGTACAATGGACACCTTTGCAAAACGACTGAGTCGTTTCTCGTACTCCGCAATTGCATCCCTAAAATACTTCTCTTTTAATTTTCCAACACATACAATTTTGATATTCATGCTTCTATTATAACAAGCATAGCTAATTTTCCATTCATAATTTTAATCTACCAGCACAATACTAACATCCCTTCCACACTATTTACCCAAACTTTTCCACAAAACTTCAAAGACCAATTTCAACATTTTGTGGTATTATTTTACTTATACCCCAGAAGTTGTATTTAATAATTTTTCTAAAATTTCTTTATTCACATCGATTTTATGAAAGCCTTTTTTCACAAACTTTATCTCTTAAGGCTTGTTATACCTGCATGAACGCCTGTTTTCTCAAATAGAATTCACTAAATAAGGTCAAAATCATCATATTTTTCCACAAGTTAATAAACCTATATTTATCAAGTTATACACAATCCACAGAGTTATCCACACTTATCAACAGGCTGGTGTCTGTTTGACAACAAATAATTCCGAACAATTTGATGTTACACATTTAAAAAGTTAACAAAAAGCCTATATCTACGTTTAAACCGCGTGATATAGCCTTTTTTCTTTTAATTAACTTCTATTTTGATTTTTAGTTACCTTCAAGTTTTACCTTTAAGTTGACATCCTTACCATTTCTGTTCACGGTAACATTTACGGTATCACCGACTTTATGGCTGTATAAAATGCTGTGTAACGATGCCACATCATCAATCTTCTTGCCGTCAACCTTGGTAATAACGTCGCCGCTCTTCATTCCGGCATTAGCAGCTGAACTATTCTTGTTTACTGAGGCAATGTAAATACCACTCTTCAAAGTAGAATTGATCTTCAAGCGGCTTCTGTAGCCTTCTGGAATACCTTGAAGTGCGATTACCCTTACGCCAAGTTGTGGACGGGTAATCTTACCCTTCTTAACTAATTCGTTCACAATCGTAACTACTTCGTTTGATGGAATTGCAAAGCCCATTCCTTCGACAGAAGTACCATCACTTGATTGGGCTAACTTCATTGAGTTAATCCCGATCACTTGACCAGCTGAGTTAACCAAGGCACCACCTGAGTTACCTGGGTTAATTGCGGCATCAGTTTGAATAACCGTTTGTTGATTGCCTGATGAAGTAGAAATGGTTCTAGCCGGTGCTGAAATAATCCCTTGCGTTACCGTAGAAGCATATTCACTACCTAATGGTGAACCAACGGCAATGACAGTTTGACCAGCTTGTAAGCTCTTAGAATCGCCAAATTCGGCCGTCTTAGTCACATACTTAGCATCAATTGAAAGCACAGCTAAGTCAGTTGTACTATCCTTACCAACAACTTTAGCATTTACTGTCTTGCCATTAGCTAGCATTACCTGAACAGCATCACTGCCTGAGATAACGTGGTTGTTAGTAACGATATAGCCCTTGCCATTAGATTTCATGTAGACTACACCTGAGCCTTCACTGTAAGTCTCAAGCTTGCCCTTGCTGCTTGATGAAGAGCTATCATCACTGTCATCATTACCGAATAAACTATTATAAAGTGAATTAGTACTATTAGAACTTGATTGGCGTTTTAAGTTAATAACTGAAACAACCGCTCCTTTTACATCATTATATGCAGTAGTCATTGTGCCACTAGTCTTAGCACTCTTTTCTGAAACTTTACTACTACTTGAAGATACACTAGTTTGAGCAGCACCATTATTAACTGATGCATTATTCATTTGATCAGCTGCGTAATATGAAACGCCTCCACCGATCAAGCCACCAACTACACCGACAATCGCTGCAGTGGCAATGATTTTACCATTAGTATTCTTTTTTCTAGGTTGTTGTAAATTGTTATTATTATTTTGATTTTCTACCATACTTGCTTCTCCCCTCATCTTGTTTACTAATCATACCGATTAAATTTGAATATTATATGAAAAAATGTTGTGAAAACTGCTAAATTTCAACTAATTTTGTAGGCTGATTAGGTTCTGTATCAATAATCTTAACATCATCATCCAAATTTGCATCCCCCTCAAGCAGCATTTCCTTTGCCGTTTCGTGAGCTAAATACTCCGTATTATTATGTTGGCTGCGATGCGCTAAAAAGATATGCTTTGTTTTAGGTGTGACTACATCAACTAATGCCTGGGCTGCTTCGTCATTAGATAAATGGCCTACATCCGACAAAATTCGCTGCTTCAGTGCCCAGGAATATGGTCCATCTCTGAGCATCATATTATCATAATTAAATTCCATCATATAGGCATCAGCATCTTCAATTGTCCCTTCAACTTCTTCTGATACATAACCTGTATCAGTTAAAAAAGCGACCCGCTTACCACTACTAGTAAACACATAATATTGCGGCTCAGCTGCGTCATGACTAGTTGCAAAGGCAGTAATATCAACATCACCAAAAGTTTTAGTTTGGCCTGGTTCAATTGTATTCATTTGTTCAGCCGGTAATTTACCTATTTTTTGCGTATCCAATAAATACTGCCAAGTCCCACTATTGGCAAAAGCATCTATCTTAGGATAACGGCGCATCAACACGCCGAGTCCGCCACTATGATCGGTATGATCATGACTTAAAAAGGCCATATCAATCTCGTTAATATCAACTCCAACTTCGGCTAGCAAATCTTTAGTTTTCTTACCAGAAATGCCAGCATCCATCAGGATTTTATGCTGGCCTGTAACGATTAAACTGGTATTGCCGGTCGAGCCGCTTGCTAAAACGGAAACCTTCAATTTTTATCCTTTCTATTTTTCTACATTATAGGTACTCGATTGTAGCATCTGTGCCGTATATGCATTAATACGTTTCATCGTGATATTTTTAGTTGTCTTATTTTCTACCCAAACCAGCCAAGTTGGCAACAAGATTGTGCTGCCACGTACTTCTGTCAGTTTGGAGTAACCTAATTTTACCTGCGTTACGCGCGAATTATTAGTCAACTCACGATCAGTGTACATCGCACGCACAGCACGCCAAGCACTGATGGTTGACTGTAATTCACGCACTGGACTAGCTTGCCCCATATATGTTTCAGTAAAATTAATAATCTGATTATCTTTTACATTGATATTCAATTGGGCCGAGTTAGCATAAATTTCACCATAATCTGAGTTTTGCACAAAAACATAATTGTCTTCACTCGACATATCAGGTTCATACTTGAATTCTTTACCATAAGGAATATTTTTCGAATCATTCTTAAAATCTTCAATTTGTTCTAAAGCTTCCTTAGGTTTTTTACTCAAAAGGACTGCTTGTCTTGGTTCACCATAAAGCACATTATCGCTTTTAGAATAGCGGGCATTTACATTAGTCAGCGAGCTAACTTTGCCAGAAAGGTAGTCACGATTCTTGGTAGCTAAATAATAACCAGAATCTGGTGCATCCGAAATCTTATCGGGCAAATCAATATTGTCTGACTTCATTTCATTGCGGATGCTAGCAACGCTGCGAGTAGTGGTATCAGCGTTACTTAAATTAACGGGAGAACGGAGAATTTCGATTCCAAGATAAATATCAATTAAAAAGAAAACAACGAAAAATAGCCATTCGATTCGTTTATGGTCCATTTCTATTTTCCCCCTTCGTTAACAGTTAACTGATCAGCTTCACGGTAGGTAGATACGTCTTGCTTTTCCCATTCACCTAGGCTCTTCCATTCATCGTAGGCTTTGATATAGTACGTTGGGATCAAGTTAATCAAACTATGGTGACTTGAATCCTTTTCTTCAGCAAAACCAACGATAATTCGTTGAATATCTTCCTGCTTTAGGCCGTGATTGACTAATTCATCAACAACATCTTGGGTTGGTTTTAACCGCTTAGTTTGACCATCAAACGGAATTGGAATTTGGAAGTTTACACTATTAAAGGCCACATTAATCGAATCTGTTGAAAAGGTCGTCTTGACTTGCAAATCATGCTTATTTAAGAAAACAGGAATCCCTTCAATATAGTTTAGATAACTAACATTAGCACCATCTGCATCAAAGAAGCGTAAATCTTGCTCGGTTAAACCCAATTGGTGAACATAATAAACGCTATCTAATAAGCGGTTAGTAGTATTGGGGATCTTATTTTTTTCATAATGAGTATAAAGATAATTATGCTCACCTGAATTAGAATCTGGCACTCTTAAGCGAGTATAGTAGTTCAAAGAATATACCGTTTGACCATTCTTATTAGTCTTACTAGTAACGCCAGATGTACCTAATAAACGCGAAACAAAGTAAGAATACGATTGATGATTAGTCAAGTAACTATAAACTTTAGCATTCATTGTCTTGATGTAAAACGGTGAATAGCCTTCCTTTAAACGAACTAATCTAACTGGATACTTGCTCTTAGCATTACGTGCATATTTACGTAGTTTATCAAAATTTGCGCCAGCAATTTTTACTTGATAAATTTCATTAGTCTGATCATTTCCCAAATAAATCCAGTGATTTGACTGCGAGATAAAGAAGCGGTTAAACTCGCGGTTATCATTTGCGGCATTATTCAACTGGTTAAATAAGGAGAAAGTAATTTCATCTGGATAAACCAACTGCACATAGTTGGGATTGTTTAAATACTCTTCATATTTAGTTCTAGTATCAACTATTTTCTTAATTTTATTAGTGGCCTTGGCTTTTTTTATCTCTTTGGTAAATTCTAAAGTCAAATTATTTTTTGAATCATATAGCTGACACAAATTTCCATTAGCAAAACCATATGAAGTAGTTGGAATATATAAATCATATAATGACTTAAAATTGTGACTACGCGTTTGCTCTTTAGTGATATTATTTTGATTTTGCTGACCAATATTACTAAAGCGCTGATCACTAGTCATAATAAAGATCCAAAGCACAATTGAGAGGACAATGACGATCAGTGTAGCTAAGCCTAAGAAAAATTCACCGAATTTGAATTTAAACTTCATCCCAATCATCCTCCTCTGTCATCGGTTCATATGGCAAGGAAATATAGAAAGTAGACCCCTTGCCTTCGCTACTGTCAGCCCAAATTTTACCATGGTGAGCTTCCACAATTTCTTTAGCAATGGCCAAGCCCAAGCCGGTACCACCTTGGGCCCGGGAACGTGCCTTATCAACTCGGTAAAAGCGGTCAAAGATTTTACCCAGATCTTTTCTTGGAATACCCAAGCCCTGGTCAGAAATACTTAAGATAACATGATTTTGGTTTTGGGTCATTCTAACAGTAATTACACCGCCATCAGGTGAATACTTAATTGCATTGTTCATAATGTTATCAATTACCTGCATCATCTTATCGGTATCGATTTCCACCCATAAGGCTTGACTGCCTAATTCACGCTTAATTGTGTATTTCTTCTTTTCTTTATTTTTATCTGTTTTAACAATCATATCGAAACGGTTAAGAATATGGTTAACAAAATCGTTTAAGTTAACAAATTCTAGATCCATTTCTGAAACGCCACGGTCCATTCTAGACAAACTCAACAAGTCATTGATCATTCTAATCATCCGACTAGTTTCTTGTTGAGTAACTTCCAAAAACTTAGGAGCAATCTCTGGATTCTTCCAAGCACCCTCATTAAGAGCTTCAATATAAGCCTGCAAACTTGTTAAAGGTGTTCTCAATTCGTGTGAGACATTAGAAACAAACTGTCTTTGTGAATCTTCATTCTTTTGTTGCTCAGTTACATCGTGTAATACACAAACTGACCCTGATACAAAGCCAGTTACCCGCTTAATCAAAGAAAAACTAGCATGCAAAATAATTTCATCCCGCGTACCTGGATCAAGGGTAATAACGATCTCTTTTTGACTAGAAATCAAATCTTGTGACGAAGTATCTTCTAGTCCCAGTACTTCAGCAATCGGCTTATTGATAACCTCGTCTTCTTTTTTATTTAAAAAGTTTAGTGCCATATGATTAACCACACTGACGTTACCATGACGATCAGTGGCTAGAACTCCATCGCTCATGTGTGACAGAACACTATCTAGTCGCCGCCGTTCACTATCAGACTCTTCTTGTGAGCGTTCAATTCGTACGGACAGGGTATTAAATGCTTTAGCTAATTGCCCTAGTTCATCATTGGAATAAATTTTTACCTGACTTGAATAATCACCATCAGCAATATGCAATGCTTGTTTCTGCATTTCTTCGATCGGTTGCGTAATTGCCCGGGAAATAACCAATGACAAAAATGCACCTAATAAAGCCGCGATCAATGACGCAATCAAGAAAGTCAATGAAATTTGGCGCAAATTGTTAAAGACATCTTGCATACTAGCTTTAACATAGACAGCACCAACAGTATTGTTAGAGCCATTGCCACTAGTCAACGGCGATATTTGAATCATGTAATTGCCATGATCATCGACCACTTTATTAATTTGATGTCCAGTTGAAATAACCTGCTTCACATCAGTATTGTTAATCCGTTGACCGATCTTACTTTTATCATTTAAGTTAGAAACGGCACGAATCGTATCCTTATTATCGACAACAATAATTTCACTAATTGCATCATTATTGTAGTCATTAACAATTTGATTCAAGCGATCATTAGTATTTTTATTATCACTGGTCAACTGATTAGCTAACTGATTGCTGACGATAGTCTGAATCTGGATTGATGATTGGAAATTTTCAATGCTATTTTGCTCTAATTGACGGGTAAAATAAGCTCCAATAACTTCAATTGTTGCCAGTAGCATCAGCATGAACACAATTGCAATTTTAGTATTAATGGAATTAAATGTACTATTTAATCTTGCTTTGAATTTTTTCATTCTACTCATTCAATATCTAAAAAATATAAAAAAGAAAGCCACTACCATAACAGTTCTGTGGCTTTCTTTATTATTCTTCACTCGGCTGTTTTACATAATAGCCAACACCACGACGGGTAACTAAAATTTGAGGTTGGATTGGATTATCTTCAATCTTTTCTCTTAAACGGTGCACCGTTACGTCTACAGTCCGCACATCACCGAAGTAGTCATAACCCCAAACAGTCTGAAGCAGGTGTTCACGAGTCATAACTTGTCCCATATGTTGAACTAAATAGTAAAGAAGTTCAAATTCACGGTGAGTAAGTTCAATCTTCTTACCATTTTTTTCTACAATATAGGCATCTGGCATAATGACCAAGTTACCGATCTTAATATTCTTATCGGTCTCTTCTTGGCTGGCAGCTTCTGCTTTTTTAACAATATCACGACGACGCAGGTTAGCCTTCACACGGGCAACTAATTCCCGGTTAGAAAACGGCTTGGTTACGTAGTCATCTGCACCCATTTCCAGTCCTAAGACTTTATCAATTTCAGTATCTTTAGCAGTTACCATGATGATTGGCATGTCATGCGTTTGACGAACTTCACGCGCAACTTCCAACCCATCTTTTTTGGGCAACATCAAATCCAGAATCATTAGATCCGGGTCGTATTCGTCAACTTTTTTAACAGCTTCTTCGCCATCATAGGCGGTGTCGACATCAAAGCCTTCCTTAGTTAAATTAAATTTGATAATATCAGAAATCGGCTTTTCATCGTCGACGACGAGAATCTTCTTTGGCATCGGGAATGCCTCCTTTGCCCTTACATTATACTGAATTTTGTAACATTAGCCAAAAATTTTTGTTTTTTTTTCAAAAAAAGCTTGCATTTTCTTATCAACAATAGCATAATAATATCTGTTGATTGATTCAACGACATGGGTGGCTAGCTCAGCTGGCAGAGCAACGGACTCTTAATCCGTGGGTCCAGGGTTCGATCCCCTGGCCACCCATAATATTTTTCGTAAGAGATAAGATGTTGATCTTATCTCTTTTTTTGTTTCTTAAATTGGATTTAGAAAGGGCTTTCTTGGTAAAATAAAATTAGAATTTGTACGAGGGGGCTTTACAATGAACGAAGCTGTATTTTTTAATCCAGGGGATGCCATCGCATCTTCACACGACTTTAAAGAAGCACGCCGCAGTGCTCAAATCATTAAGGCAGAACGTCCAACAGGGCGCCAAATTGTGATTGCCAAAAATGATCAAAGCGGTGTCTATGCTGTTTACTATGCAGATCACATGAAGCAGGATCAGCAAGGCACAGCCTATCATATTCAAGATAAACTTTAGTAAAAAAGCGGCCATTATGGGCGCTTTTTGCTAGCTTCAAATTATTTTTCAACTTTTTTCAAAAAAAGCTTGTCAAATTATAAAACTACTGGTAATATATTTAAATGTCGGCGGGAGCTGATGAACAAATATGGGTGGCTAGCTCAGCTGGCAGAGCAACGGACTCTTAATCCGTGGGTCCAGGGTTCGATCCCCTGGCCACCCATAATATGAAAGATGCACTGCAAGAAGGCGGTGCTTTTTTTATGCTATTTTACAGAGGATTCGTATTTTTCGATCATGAAATTACGAATCTTTTTTATTTTCTTTCAGCATTCCTCTCGTCTTAGGAATTAGGCTTTTTTCCATGGTATCATAGGATACATAAGTATCATGGAGGGCAAGATGAAACGGATTTATTATTACCAAAAAACAACCGATGATGTAGTCGATAGTCACGATCAAAATTTCAGTCTACCCGATAATTACGTTATTCTACCTAATTCTCTTGGAGCTAGAATCTGGTCCACTACCGCTCGTCACTTAGCATGCGCTTTTGGTTGGGTGGTTTTCCGCTTCTTCGATCATGTAAAAGTCGTTGGTCAAGAAAAACTTAAGCAAGTCAATGGGGGCTATTTTATTTATGGCAACCATACTAGACCCATGGGGGATGTCTTTACCTCGCTCACAATTTTTCCAATCAAAAATTTTTATGCTATTGCTAATCAAGCTAACTGGGGCATCCCCTTCATTGGCAAATATCTTGTACGCTACGGCGGTCTGCCTGTTGGCAAAAATATGAAGCAATCGCTCAAACTAATTAAAGCCATTCAAACTGTGATTAAGGATAAAAAGGGCGAGATTCTCATCTACCCTGAAGCTCATGTCTGGCCCTATTACACGAAGATTCGCCCGTTCGATGCAACAAGCATGCACTTTCCAGTTAAATTAAATGCGCCTAGTTTCGTCATGACCAAAACCTACCATAAAAAGTGGCTTAGCAAGCGACCTAGTGCCGTTATTTACATTGATGGGCCCTTTTACCCGGATACAAATTTAAGCCGTAAGGAAGCTCAAAATAAGCTTCACGATGAAATTTGGCAGGTAATGAAGCAGCGTGCAAAAAATAGCGATTATGAATATTGTCAATATATTCAAAAGAAATAAAAAATAGGAGTTTATCATGAATATTCTTTTTTGTGGAGATGAAAATGCTCAAGATGGCGTTTTGATTTCCACCTTATCTTTAATCAAAAATTCTGGTGCTCAAGAATTGCATCTTTATATTTTAACGATGGAGGCACACAGTGATGAACGTAAATATCACCCTTTCTCACAACATGCGGCTGATTTTTTACGTTCTTTAGTAAAAAAAGCCAATCCTAACAGTACAGTTGAATTAATTGACTGCACCAAGTTATTTGAACAGGAACCGCCAACCGCTAACATGAATACTCGCTTCACGCCATATGCCATGTTGCGTTTATTTGCAGACCAATTGCCACAGATTCCTGATCGCATTCTTTATTTAGACGATGACATTGTCATTCGCGGTGATATTACAACTTTTTACAATGAGGATATTAACGGAATCGAATTAGTGGGCGTACTTGATTATTGGGGTCGCTTCTTCTTCCACAATCTTAAGACCAAGCGCGCATTTGATTATCTTAATTCTGGCGTTTTGTTGCTGAATATGAAGAAAATTAAACAAACTGGTCTCTTTGCCGAGGTGCGGCATATGATGCAGGTTAAGCAAATGTTTTTGCCCGACCAATCAGCAATAAACAAGCTAGCTGTAGCCAAGCGAGTAGCACCACGCCGTTATAATGAGCAATATCATTTGCAAAAAAACACCAAAATTCAACATTTCACTACTAGCTTTAGGTTTTGGCCTTATTTCCATACTCAAACAGTTAAGCCATGGGATGTTGATCGCGTACACAGTGTACTTCATTTACATGAATATGATGATTTGCTTAACGAATATCTCAAATTACGAAATAATTTAAAAAAATAATTTAGGAGGATCTTATTTTGAAAACCATTCCTGTTTTTTACACAATTAGCGATAATTATACGCCATATGCATATGTTTCAATTAAATCATTAATTGACCATACTGACCCCAAGAAGGACTATACGATTACCCTTTTAGTTCAACAGATATCTGATGAGCACAAAAAGAGCTTAGAAGATCTTTCAACTGATAATATTCATATTCAAATCTTTCATATCGACGATGACATGGTTAAGCCAATCCATAATACCAAGGAAAACTACTTGCGTGCTCAATTCTTTACCATGTCAATTTTCTACCGGCTATTCATTCCAGAATTGTTCCCTCAATATGACAAGGCAGTTTATCTTGATGCAGATACTATTATCTGTACTGATATTGCTAAAATGTACGAAATTGATATCGCCGACAACATGTTTGCTTCATGTCCCGACTTATCAATTCGTTACATGCCACTTTTACAAAAGTACATTAAAGAATGTCAGGGAATTTTGCCTGCAGAAAAATACATCAATAATGGTGTAATTCTGTTTAATATGAAGGCCTTTAGAGACAAAAAGTTTGTTGATAAATTCTACTACTTAATGAATAAATATCATTTCGATAACGTTGACCCTGATCAAGCCTACATGAATGAAATTTGCGAAGATAAGATTTATCACCTACCTAAAGAATGGGATGCTATGCCAAACGAAAGCATTCCTGAAATTCAAGATCCTAAGATCGTGCACTACAATCTTTTCTTCAAACCATGGCATTTTGCTGATGTTCAATATGGTCATTATTTCTGGGATGTTGCTAAAACTACGCCGTATTACGATGAACTAAAGCAGCAATTAGACAACTTTACTGATGAAGACCGTCAAAAGGCCCGAGCTGACCTAGAATGGATGGCCAAAAAAGTTGACATGATTGTCAAAGAGCCAAATACTTGGGCTAAGGTTAAACAAACGGAATCAGTTAAAATCTAAGAAAGGTAATTTTATGACAATTCCTATTTTTTACAGTATCAGCGATGACTTTACCAAATACGCTGCTGTTTCTCTTAATTCTTTAGTCAAACATACAGATCCAAATAAGGATTATACTGTTTACTTTTTAAATCAAGATCTCTCATCAAAGCATCAAAAAGCTTTGTCTGATCTTAGCAGTTCAAACGTTCATGTGAAGTTTTTCCATATTGATAATCAACTTGTACAACCTATTCAAAATCGTAAGGAAAACTTTCTTCGCGCTGACTTTTTTACCATGTCGATTTTTTATCGCCTCTTTATTCCAGAACTTTTTCCCGAATATGATAAGGTGATCTATATTGATAGCGACACAATTGTAAACGACGATCTTGCTAAACTATACAACTCCGAATTGGGTGATAATTTATTTGCTGCTTGCACCGACTCCTCAATTCAATATGTAGACAAGATGATAAAATACATCAAAAATGTCCTGGCACTTGACCCCAAGAAATACATTAACTCTGGCATGCTCGTCATGAATGCTAGGGCCTTTCGCGCTGAACATTTTATTGACCATTTTATGACACTTTTAGAAAAGTATCATTTTGATTGTATTGCTCCTGATCAAGACTATTTAAATGAAATCGGGGAAGGCAGAATTTTGCACTTAAATCCTCGCTGGGATGCTATGCCAAATGAAAATACTGAACCTTTAACTAATCCTGGTCTGATTCACTATAATCTTTTCTTTAAGCCATGGCATTTTGCTAATGTCCAATATGCACAGTACTTCTGGGATAGTGCCAAACAAACGCAGTTTTTCGATGAATTAAAGAACGAACTCAATAATTATACTGATGACGAGCGTGCAGCAGACCGCGAAAAATTGGATCATATGCTTGCTAAGGAAGACAAAACTGAGCAAGATCCTAATAATTGGGCAAAAGTTAAGAAACGAGAGGCAGTAACACTATGATTTTTGGCGATAATCGTGAGGCAGTGATTAAAAATATAAAAAAAGCTGCTAATGAACGCAACTTCACAGCAAAAGTAGAAATCGGCGATCCCCAAATGTCCCTAGATCAGCGCCTTAAATTGGTCAATGATTATTGGAATAAGCGTAACACTTTTTCAAGTAAGCTTAATAATCGTATTGGACATCTCTTATTTGGTACTTTATCCAGAGCATTAGCTGGATCAACTGAATTTGTAGGTTTAGAGAACCTAAATAATTTACCTATTGGTGGCGCAATTTTAACTTCTAACCACTACAATCAGGTTGATTCTTTACCAATGAAGCTGCTCGCTAACAAGATGCACCATCAGCTTTCAATTGTAATTGAAGATACTAACCTAATGCTACCGGGATTTTTCCGCTATTTAATGAATTATGTTGGCACTATTCCACTAGTTCAGAGTCCTAGCTATATTGGAAATGAATTTCCTAAGCACCTCAGTGCAGCTTTAGCTAAAAATAATTGGGTTTTAATTTATCCAGAACAGGAGATGTGGTGGAATTATCGCAAGCCTCGTAAATTACAACGTGGTGCCTATTATTTTGCGGCTAAACAAAATGTACCGGTAATCTCCACTTTTGTCGAGATTAAGGATCTACCTAAAATCGAAAAGAAAGATCCTAATTTTTATGAGACCAAATATATTGTCCATGTTTTACCACCAATCTTCCCTGACGTTTCTCTAAACGCCAACGAAAACGCTCATAAGATGATGGAACTCGACTACCGACAAAAAGTTGCTGCCTACGAGAAAATTTATGGTAAAAAGCTTAATTATGACTTTCTAGATTGGGATATTGCTGGGTGGCGTGGTCATCTTTCATAAGAAAAGCATAAGACTCCTTCGTATCTCTTGCTATAAGGTGACACAGTGTTACCATTGATATATCAAGATCTTATTAGAAAGGAGCTTCTTATATGAGAAAATTTACTAAAGAAACTCTATCAAATTACAATGGTAAAAATGGACGTCCAGCTTATATTGCATTTAATGGTACTGTCTATGACGTAACTAATAATACCCACTGGCTTAATGGCGAAAATAATGGTATCCATGCTGGCTGTGATGTTAGTCTGGACCTCGCTCAATCTCCAGTTCTGGAATTGGCCCACATTAATCAAGTTGGTATTTATAACTAAAGATAAACTAAAAATTTGATCAAAATGATCCATAAAACAACGAGAGAATTGCTCGTTGTTTTTTTGTCTAACTCAGCATTTTATACGCTGAGTTAATTATTTGATTCAACTACAGTCTTTAATTACTGATGATTACATTTTTCTAATACGAGTGCTTATCTGACATCACACCAACTGATTGTTTGTATGAATTACTTGGTAACATGAATATTTTTGATCTATAAATCATAAGAGTACCAGTCAGGTTGTTGCTCTTTAAACCCCATTCTTGTAAACATTTTTTTGCTTTGAATATTAAAGTCATATATGTGAGCCTTCACTTGCGTCATTTTCTGAATTCTTGCAAGCTGCACCAATTTGTCGACACATTTTCTACCAAGATGCAAGTTTTGATATTCTTTGCAAATCACGATTGATATCTCACCGTCTTTTAGCAAAGTACAATCACCAATCAATTTCCCTTGATATTGAATATAGTAGCACCACCCATGCACTGACAAATATTCATACATTCGACGTAATTTAGTTAAATCATAAACGGTATCAATATTATCTACCTGCTTACAGATTTTAGGATCCTGGTACCATTTAAGAGTCTGCTTTTCATTCGGGAAATATGGCACTAACGTAAGTCTATCAGAATTTTTATCCATCTAAATATGTCCTTTTTTCTAAGTATTTAATGTCTGAAATTTAACATATACTTTTGAATATTTACCAGTCTAATAGAGAGACAAAGACAACAAGTTTATACATTTCATAACGCAAATAAAAAGCTATAACTTCTTTATTAGCTCTATAATTTTTCCTGTTGATGAATATTTATGATATTCTGTCTCAATTAAGCTATTTAGGAGTTGTGCTATGTCCTCTGTTAATGATTGTATTAAATTTGATCTCGATATTAAATTTTACAACAATTTCTATAAATTCTTCAATGGAGTGCAATACAAAGTCTACGAAGCCCTTTTAAAGCAACCCACTTGTCCATTCTGTGGCTTTCCGGCAGAAAAAATAACGTATCCATCAATACCATTCAGAGTACAGACTCCTCAAAGCTCCTTGGAAACCCTATTTAAAAAAATTTCAAGACTTAGAAAAGCTTCATTATAGAACTTTAATAGCACACAAAAAGGCGGAAGCCTCTGGCCCCCGCCTCTTTCATATTCCGCTAGCTCCGGCTGTCAGACTCGAACTGACGACATCTTGATTAACAGTCAAGCGCTCTAC
>ERZ1090868.41-NODE-41-length-67042-cov-11.252138_pt1 | contig 67042 bp, 58 predicted proteins | sample MGYA00478475_ERZ1090868 | MGnify/ENA primary metagenome ERZ1090868 (study PRJEB33644, sample SAMEA5815747) | chicken gut metagenome | biome: Chicken; feature: Gastrointestinal Tract; material: Caecum | place: Ireland | collected 2019-01-01 | study: A study of the...
TATTTTACACCTTTTGCCGGGCTTTGTTTAGCCCGGCATTTGGTTTATTTGGAAGGGAAAAGAGGCCATCGCACTAATCACTTAATGCGACAGCCCCGTATGAAAATGTAGTGTCTGCGGGCATCCGGCCCATTGCGAAGCGATTCTTAATGGCTGAACTGTTACAGATGCTGGTTTGCATCCGTCAGGAAATGTGGTAAAGTATATCTGATAGCGTTAGTTAGCCGGGACTATCTTTTGAAAAAGCAAAGAAAGAAAAATTGTATCGAATGCCCGGCTGTGGAAAGGAATACATATGCAGAAAAGAATTGGAAGAAATGATCCCTGCTGGTGCGGGAGCGGAAAGAAGTACAAGGACTGCCATCTGGAGATGGATGAGAAGATCAAAAGTTATAAGCTGAGAGGATATAAGATCCCTCCCAGAAAGATTATCAAGAACAAAGAACAGATCGACGGGATCCGGACGAGCGGAAAGGTCAACATCGCGGTCCTGGACTACGTTGCGGAAAATATCCATGCAGGAATGAGTACTGAGGAGATCAATCAACTGGTAGACAGCAAGACAAGGGAACTGGGAGGGATTCCTGCGCCGCTGAATTACGAAGGATTCCCGAAGAGCGTCTGCACTTCGATCAATGACGCCGTGTGCCATGGAATTCCGTCGGAGGAGGAAATTCTTCAGGACGGCGACATTATCAACGTGGATGTGTCCACGATCTATAAAGGATATTTTTCTGATTCGTCCCGGATGTTCTGTATCGGAAATGTGCCGGACGAAAGCAGAAAGCTGGTCGAGGACACTCTGGAGGCGATCCAGGTCGGTCTGGCGGAAGTCCGCCCGTTTAACCGTCTTGGGAATGTCGGGGCAGCCATCCATGAGTTTGCTCTCAGCAAAGGATATCAGGTGGTAAAGGAGATCGGCGGCCATGGCGTCGGACTGGAATTTCACGAGGACCCGTTTGTCAGCTATGTGACGCGGAGGGATACTGGAATGCTCCTGGTTCCCGGCATGGTGTTTACGATCGAACCGATGATCAACCTGGGGACCGACGAAATTTTCATTGATGAGGAAAACGACTGGACCGTATATACAGAAGACGGAGCGCCGTCTGCCCAGTGGGAAGTCAGTGTGGCGGTGACAGAAGACGGTTATGAGATCCTGGCATACTGATCCCGACGGTTCCGGGTGCAGGCTTTGCCCCAGAGCGTGCGGTGTTAACCGGGAGCAGGGAACGCTCGGCTTCTGCCGGATGCCTGCGAAGCTGTACGCAGCCCGCGCGGCGCTGCATTTCTGGGAGGAACCATGTATCTCCGGGACCAGAGGGTCCGGAACGGTCTTTTTCTCCGGCTGCACGCTGCGGTGTATCTACTGTCAGAATCGTTCCATCGCCCGCGGAGACGCAGGACAGGAAATATCCCTGGAACGTCTGACAGAGATTTTTCTGGAACTTCAGGGGCAGGGAGCTCATAATATCAATCTGGTGACCCCGACCCATTATGCTCCATGGATCGCAGAGGCTCTGGAAAAGGCAAAAAAGCGCGGCCTGAGCATACCGGTCGTCTATAACTGCGGCGGTTATGAGGGCGAAGAGTCCCTGCGGAGGATGGAAGGTCTGGTGGATATCTATCTGACGGATTTCAAGTATATGGACAGCGATCTGGCCGCCAGATATTCCAATGCGCCGGACTATCCTGCGGAGGCAGAGAAAGCGCTGGAACGGATGTACCGCCAGGTGGGCAACCCTGTATTTGACGGGAACGGAATGATGCGGAAAGGGATCATCGTCCGCCATCTGCTGCTTCCGGGCACCCTGAGGAATGCGAAAGCGGTCGTGGACTACGTGTATGAGACCTATGGCGACAATGTGTACCTGAGTCTGATGAACCAGTACACGCCGCTGACAGGAGATGAGGGAGCGGAACTGCCGGAGCCGCTGAACCGGAAGGTTACGAAACGGGAGTATGAACGGCTGGTGGATTATGCGTTGGAACTCGGCGTGACAAACGCGTTTATCCAGGAAGGGGACACTGCAAAAGAAAGTTTTATCCCTCCGTTTGAGGGAACCGGACTGTGAAGGTGTGATTCCACTCGTTATGCAAAATAACGATGGGCGAAGAGAACGCAGCAGTTCAGCCGTGTGAACTGTAACAAGAAAACTACATACAAGGAGAGAAAAACATGAGCAATGCGGTTGTAACACTGAAAAAAGGCGAGGGCAGGATGCTGAAGTCCGGCGGTCTCTGGATCTTTGACAATGAGATCGCTTCCGTGATGGGAGAGTTTGAAAACGGAGATGTGGTTTTCGTCCGCGATTTTGACGGCTATCCGATGGGCAGGGGCTTTATAAACAGAAACTCCAGGATCCGTGTCCGTATGATGACGAGAAATAAGGATCAGGAGGTAGACGAGGCCTTTCTGGAGATGCGGGTGCGGAATGCCTGGGAATACAGGAAGAAGACGGTGGATATTTCCAGCTGCCGTGTGATCTTCGGAGAGGCGGATTTTCTGCCGGGTCTGGTGGTGGACAAGTTTTCCGATGTTCTGGTGGTGCAGTCGCTGGCTCTCGGGATCGACCGGATGAAGGACACGATTGTTTCTCTGCTGAAGAAAGTGCTTCTGGAGGATGGGATTGCCGTCCGCGGAGTGTATGAGCGGAGCGATGCGAAGGTCCGGGAACAGGAGGGCATGGAGCGGACGAAAGGATTTCTCGGCGAACCGTTTGACACGGAGGTAGAGATTGTCGAGAACGGCGTCCGTTATCTGGTGGATGTGAAGGACGGACAGAAGACAGGATTTTTCCTGGATCAGAAGTATAACCGTCTGGCGGTCCAGCGCCTCTGCCGGAATGCGCGGGTGTTGGACTGCTTTACGCATACCGGCTCTTTTGCGCTGAATGCCGGCATCGCGGGAGCCCGGGAGGTGACCGGAGTCGACGCCTCGGAACTGGGCGTGGAGCAGGCGCGGAAAAACGCGGAATTGAATCATCTGGAAGATCGGGTAAAGTTTATCTGCGAGGATGTCTTTGAACTGCTGCCGGAACTGGAGGCGAAAGGCGAGAAATATGATGTGATCATCCTGGATCCGCCGGCGTTCACGAAATCCAGAAATTCCGTAAAGAATGCGGTCAAAGGCTACCGGGAGATCAATCTGAGAGCGATGAAGCTGGTGAAAGACGGCGGTTACCTGGCCACCTGTTCCTGCTCTCACTTTATGACATATGAATTGTTTACTAAGACCCTTCACCAGGCAGCCCAGAACGTACACAGACGGCTCCGCCAGGTGGAGTACCGTACCCAGGCGCCGGATCATCCGATCCTCTGGGCGGCGGAAGAATCCTATTATCTGAAATTTTATATCTTTCAGGTGGTGGATGAAAAATAAAGATAATTGTTCAGCCAGAAGAAATCCAATGCAGAAAATGAGAAAGATCCGGTAGGAGGGAACAGTGACAATGGGGAAAAAGAGGACGGCAAAGCAGCAGTCCAGCTGCGATTCCTGTGCCAATTATGTATATGACGAAGATTATGAGTGCTATACCTGTGAGGTGAACCTGGATGAGGATGAGATGGCGCATTTTTTGGCGGATACCTTTTATGACTGTCCGTATTACCGGCTGGGAGATGAGTATGTAATCGCCAGAAAACAGTAGAGTTTGACGGCTGGAGATGACGGCTGTGCAGAGATCTGAAAAAGACGATAGCTGTGCGGCAGTGTTTTCCCCGGCCGGACGGTTGCATCAGACGGAAGAGGTGGAGAATGAAAACATTGATCATAAACGGTTCCCCCAGGAAACATGGGGACACGGCGCAGATGATCCGGAAGCTGAGAGAGAAGCTTCCGGGAGAGGTGGAGGAATTTGTCTGCTACGGGAGTGAGATCGGCGGCTGCGTGGATTGCCGGTATTGCTGGAAAGAAGACGGCTGCTGCAGAAAGGACGGATGGCAGGAGTTGGACCGGAAGATCCGGGAATGCGACAATCTTCTGATTGCGTCTCCGGTGTATTTTTTTGAACTGACAGGGAGACTGCTGGATGTGTTCAGCCGGGTGCAGTCTTACTGGTGTGCCAGGTTTTATCGGAAGAAGGAGCTGATCCCGAAAGTGAAGCGGGGCGGGATCCTTCTTGTGGGGGGCGGCAATGGAAGTATGGAACGGGCGGCGGAGACCGCTTCTCTGCTGCTGAAAGACATGCGCTGTGTGGAGATCGCTCCTCCGGTCTGCTGCCATAACACGGACCGGGTGCCTGCGGAGGAGAATGAACAGATGGAGGGAGAACTCACCCGTCTTGCGGGATTTTTTTCGGGTACATCCGCCGGTACAGACGGAAATGATACAGATTCTTTATAGAAGTTTACGCTTTTTTTAGAAGATTTAGAAAAAGACTATTAGGTATTTGACAGTTTCTGTTATATAATAATCATGTAAAGAGAAACCCAAGGTAACCGTTCAGCCAGCTGGACTGTTACAACCAAAGTTCTGAATTTCCGATAGAGGAAATGCGGAATTCACAGTCGTAAGAGGCGAAAGGGATGATAAGCATGAAAATAACAGAAATGATTCATCAGGATATAGAAGTTATCAGAGAACTGCGTACCAGGATTCTGGTCCGCCTTGGCGTGCTGCGTCCGGTAAAAGTGACTGCACGGCAGGAACGTGAGAGAAGATATCGCAGATTCTGAGAAGAAGATCCTGTATAGAGGTAAATTTCAGGACTGTTCAGACGACAGGGAGATTGTCGGCTGAACAGTTTTTGTATTGAAAAAAGATTTATGATTCATGGAGGTGTACCGTTATGATTTATTTTCCTTATTTTGGCGCTTTGACACTGCCGGATGTTTCCTGTTATTTCAAACTGGATGCTTTGAAGGAAATGTCGGACAAACCGATCGAGGTGGGGGACAAGGTCCTTTTCCTTATGCTCAGAAGATCGGAAAAAGAAAATGAGATCCGGGCGGAAGATATTTACCCGATCGCCACCAGAGGTGTGGTGGAGAGCATCGAGGGCGAGTGGGCGCTTCTGCACACGACCAGCCGGGTAAATCTGGATTCTATCCAGGCGGAAGGAAAGTCGTTCCATGTGGAGATGCGTACCCGCCCGGAGATCAATGATCTGGACTCGGAGGAGCAGAACAAGCGTTTTCAGAAAATGCGCTCCGATATGCTGGAAACACTGGAAGGAACTCAGTGGCTGATGGGAGCCCGGAATTACGTGATGCGCTGGAACAATATGAATGAGCTGATCACGCTTACCTCAACGATGCTCCAGATTTCCAACGATGAAAAGTACGAGATCCTGGCGGAGGATTCTGTTGCAAAGCGGACGGATCTCATGGAGAAAGCTTTTTACGAGTCATTGGAATTGTATAAGGTGAACAGTGAGGCGAAGGACGCCCAGCAGCAGTCCAATGAACAGCTGTACCGGGAGCAGGCGATCCGCAGGCAGATGAATTACCTGCAGGGAGAACTGGACAAGCTTCACCCGGAGAACGTGACGGATATTCAGAAATTTGAGAAAAAAATCCGGGAATCCGGGATGAATGAGACCGCGCGGGCCGAGGCGGAAAAAGTTCTGAACCGCATGAAGCAGGAAGGGCAGGAGGGGCATGAGTACGGAATGCTCTATGACTACCTGGATTTTGTCACCGGACTGGTCTGGAAGAAGGAGCCGCCGACAGACATTGATCTCGCGGCCGCGCGCAGGGTTCTCGACGAAGATCATTTCGGGCTGAAAAAGACCAAGGAACGTATTCTGCAGCAGATCGCTGTGATGGCGTTGAATAAGAAGCAGTCCGGTTCCATCCTGTTATTTGTGGGCGCACCTGGCACCGGCAAGACAAGCATCGGGCAGAGCATCGCCAGAGCTCTGCAGCGGAAATACGTGCGTGTCAGTCTGGGCGGCGTTCGGGATGAGGCGGAGATCCGCGGTCACCGGCGTACATATATCGGGGCGATGCCCGGCCGCATCATGGACGGAATCCGGCGAAGCGGAGCGTCCAACCCGGTCGTTGTTCTGGACGAGGTGGACAAATTGGTGCGGGATTATGGAGGAGATCCGTCCAGCGCGCTTCTGGAGGTCCTGGATCCGGAGCAGAACGCTACGTTTACGGACCACTATATGAATGTTCCATTTGATCTGTCGGATGTGTTGTTTGTGTGTACGGCCAACACCACGGACACCATCCCGGAACCGCTGCTAAACCGTATGGAGGTGATCTCTTTCCCGGGCTATTCTTCCCTGGAAAAATTCCAGATTGCGAAGAGACATCTGCTGCCCAAGGCAATGGAAAAGGCGGGTATCACTGAAGAACAGCTGAAGGTCAGCGATGAAACTTTGCAGGCGGTGATCGATGATTATACGATGGAGGCCGGCGTCCGCGGACTGAAAAACCGTCTGGACACTCTGTGCCGGGCGGCTGCGGTCAAGCTGGTCAGCGGCGAGCGGCAGGCGGTGACGGTAAATCCGGAAGATCTGCGCGGACTTTTGGAGACGGCGCCGATCCGCCACGATCACGTTCTGGAGGCAAAGGCTCCGGGAATCGTGACCGGCCTGGCTTGGACGCAGGCCGGCGGCGAGATCCTGTTCATTGAGACGCTGTTCACAAAAGGAAACGGGAAGATCACTGTCACCGGACAGCTGGGAGACGTCATGAAGGAATCTGTGCAGATTGCGGTCAGCCTGGTGAAATCCATGTTCCCGGAGAAGGCGGATCTGTTTGTGCAGAACGATCTCCATATCCATGTCCCGGCAGGAGCTGTCCCCAAAGACGGCCCGTCGGCCGGCATCACGCTGACCACAGCGTTGGCGTCTCTGGTGACGGGAAATGCCGTAAATCCGGAATATGCGATGACCGGTGAAGTTTCCCTCCGGGGCGTTGTCATGCCGATCGGCGGTTTGCCGGAAAAACTGATGGCTGCCCAGAGAGCCGGTGTGAAGCAGGTGTTCATACCGGAAGAAAATCAGGACGACCTGATGGATGTGGCTGCGGAAGTGAAACAGGCGCTGAAGATCGTCCCGGTCCATTACGTTGCCGATGTTTTGAGGATGACCGGAATCCTGGAGCCGGAAGATGGAGAGGATCAGACGAGGAAAGCTTCCTGAATACGTTTGGCCGGTGAGTCATATACGGCGCCTGATCGTGCATATGATGAATAAAAAGAAAACAGCTCCGGTGCGGGAAATCTCGACAGAAAAGTTCTGCGCCGGAAATTCAGGAGAGACAGAAATGGCATATGAAACGTATCAGATGGTGACCGGCACGATCATGGAGATCCGGGATATGGAAAGCGATTGCTGCGCGAAGACGATCAGTATCAACAACCGGGGACAGGAAGTCCAGTTCGTGGTATCCGGACGGACACTGGTGATCAACAACACTATGCTTCGCACCGGGATGAGAGTGGCAGCGTTCTACGACGCGAATCTTCCGACGCCGGCGGTCTATCCGCCCCGTTATCGTGCGGAGATCATCACAATGCTCTGGAGGAATCAGAGCGTAAAGCTTGCTTACTTTGACGAAAATTTGCTGGCTGTCGACAATTCACTTCAGCTGAATCCGGACCGTCTGACCAGGATCACAACGGCTAACGGACAGAGCTACAACTGCAGTCCGGGCGGTGCGGATCTTCTGGTCTATTATACGGCCGTTACAAGAAGCCTTCCGCCGATCACAACACCTCAGAAAATCATCGTTCTGTGTCCTGACGTATGAATCCTGCGTGGCCGTTCGGCCGGATCTGTGCGGTAACCGTGCAGGTCCGGCTGAACGGCTGCAGCTCTGTCAGGGAAAATATTTCCGGACGGCAAAACAGAAGAAAGATCCTTCCCCGGCGGGGGATAGATGCTCTGAGTGACTGATTCGCTTTTCTGTGAAACAGTCGCTCAGAGTTTTTTTCTGCCGATTCAATGAATATTGACGCGGTTTCCGGAAAGGAGTAAGATGATTCAGGAAAAACAATAAGGAGGACCGGATATTGAAAGGCAATAAATACGAAATTGATATGTGTAACGGATCGATCATGGACAAACTGATTTCTTTTTCTTTGCCGCTGATGCTCTCGAGCATTCTGCAGCTGATGTTTAATGCTGTGGATATCATTGTCGTGGGAAGGTTCAGCGGCAGCCAGGCGCTTGCGGCAGTAGGTTCCACGACCGCTCTGATCAACATCTTTACCAACCTTTTTATAGGAATTTCGTTGGGGGCAAACGTTCTGGCGGCACGTTATCACGCGGCGAAACGAGACAAAGAAATGTCGGAAGCGGTACATACGGCGATCGCACTGGCGCTGGTCAGCGGAATTCTCATGGCGTTTGTGGGCGTCGGAGTCTCCAGACTGGCGCTGGAAATCATGGCGACCCCGGTGGATGTGATCGATCAGTCTACTGTTTATATGAGAATCTATTTTATGGGAATGCCGTTTTTCATGCTTTATAATTACGGGGCTTCTATTTTGAGGGCTGTGGGAGATACCAAACGGCCGCTGGTGTTTCTGGCTATTGCAGGTATGGCCAATGTCGTCCTGGATTTGCTGCTCGTCATTGTGATCCCGTTGGGAGTGGCCGGTGTGGCGATCGGTACTGTCGCCTCTCAGATGGTTTCCTGCGTACTGGTTCTCTGGTGTCTCTGCAGGACCGAGGCAAGCTATCAGCTCCACTTTTCAAAGCTGAGGATCAAAGGAGTCTATTTGAAACGTATTTTTCAGGTGGGGATTCCGGCCGGAATTCAGAGTACAGTCATCAGCTTTTCCAACGCACTGCTTCAGTCTTCCGTGAATTCCTTCGGTTCCACGGCTATGGCCGGGTATACGGCGGCGAATAATGTTCTCGGATTCCTGTATGTCGCGGTGAACGCCGTCACGCAGGCATGCATGAGCTTTACCAGTCAGAATTACAGTGTGAAGAAGACAAAGCGTATGGACCGGGTGCTTGTGGACTGTCTGATCCTGTCTGCCGGTGTGGCGGCTGTGCTGGGAGTCGGAGCGTATGTGTTCGGAACACAGGTATTGGGGATCTATACCTCTGACCCGGAGGTAATCCGGTGCGGCTTGGAAATTCTCTCCATCACGACAGTGCCGTATTTTCTCTGCGGGATCATGGATCTGATCCCCGGCGCACTGCGGGGCATGGGGCGTTCCGCGGTGCCGATGGTACTGTCGGTGATCGGAACGGTAGGTACCAGGATCCTGTGGATCTATGTGTTCTTCCCGCACCACAGATCTCTGTATTTTCTCTTTATTTCCTATCCGGGTTCCTGGATCGTCACAATTCTGATGCAGGCGGTATGCTTTTATTTCGTCAGGAAACAGTGCAGAAGAGAACTGCAGGTGGAAAATTGAAAACAGGATCCTGTACAGTAATGGACGGGCCTGGAGCAACGGTTCCATTTTTGGCTTTTTCTAAGAAAATCTTTAGTGAAATTTCCTTATGTCTGTGATATGATTTGTATATAATACTTTGAAAAACATATCGATTTCGCAGAAAAAGGAGGAATTTACAATGGAAAATGCAGTATTGACAGCAATCAAAGAGAGAAGAAGTATTCGGAAGTATAAAAAAGAGCAGATCAGTGATGAGCAGCTGAAGGCGATTCTGGAGGCCGCGACTTATGCACCGACGGGCCAGGGAATGCAGTCGCCGGTGATGGTAGTGGTACAGGAACCGGAGCTGATCAAAAAGTTGTCCCGCATGAATGCCCAGGTGATGGGATCGGAGAATGATCCGTTTTACGGAGCTCCGACGGTTGTGGTAGTTCTGGCGGATTCCACCCGCGGCACTTATGTGGAGGACGGATCTCTGGTGATGGGAACACTGCTTCTGGCGGCACATTCTGTCGGTGTGGATTCCTGCTGGATCCATCGGGCGAAAGAAGTTTTTGCAACTCCGGAAGGCAAGGAACTTCTGAAAGAGTGGGGGCTGTCGGAAAATTATGTTGGCGTCGGAAACTGTATCCTCGGCTATCGCGACTGCGAATATCCGGAACCGAAGGCGAGAAAGAAGGACTATATCATTTACGCATAAAAACTGGAAGTAAGAAAATATGTATCGGATTATGATGATCGAAGATGACCCGATGATTGCAAAAGCGGTGAGAGAGACGCTGGCATCCTGGGGGATGGAAGTGTACTGTGCGGAAGATTTCCGGAATGTGATGACCGAGTTCACGTCCTTCGCACCTCAGCTGGTGCTGCTGGATATCTCCCTGCCGTTTTACAATGGCTATCACTGGTGCCAGGAGATCCGCCGGGTTTCCAAGGTGCCAGTGATCTTTCTTTCATCGGCTGCGGACAAGATGAATATTATTATGGCCGTCAATATGGGAGCGGACGATTTTATCGCGAAACCATTTGATCTGAATATTCTGACGGCAAAAGTGCAGGCGCTTCTGCGGAGAACCTATGATTTTGGAAAGGAAACCAATCTGCTGGAACACCAGGGAGCGATTCTGGACATCGGCAGCGGCGTTCTCAATTATCAGGGACAGAGAGTGGAGCTGACCAAGAATGAATGGAGAATTCTCCAGATCCTGATGGAGAACAAGGGAAAGGCAGTGAGCCGTGATACGCTGATGACGAGACTGTGGGAGTCGGACAGTTTTATCGATGACAATACGCTGACTGTCAATGTGACGCGCCTGAGAAGAAAACTGGAGGACGTCGGTCTGGATCATTTCATACGCACGAAAAAGGGCGTAGGGTATCTTGTGGAGTAAAGATGAAAATATTTGTCGATTATCTGAAAAAAATTGTCCCGACCTTGATCTGGACGGCTTTTTTCCTGGGCATCTTTGCATTGGTATGCTTTTTGTATGATGTCCCGGTGCAGCCTGCCGGATATGCGGCCCAGGTAACTGTGGTGTTCGGCGTCCTGGCGCTCGCTGTCGGTTTTTTTCGTTTTCGAAGGAAATACAGAGAGCTGGAGAAGACCAGGGAGGATCTGCGTTATGCAGGAGAGTTTCCCGCTCCGGGGGATGCTGTCGAGAAGCTCTATCAGGAAATCGCGGCGGCGCTCAAAGATCAGATGATAGAGATGGAACAGAAAGACCAGTCTTCTTACCGGGAGATGGTGGAATATTATACGCTCTGGGCACATCAGATCAAGACGCCGATCGCGGCGATGCGTCTGCTTCTTCAGCAGGAAGAAAGCGACAGAAACCGGGAACTGTTGTCGGAACTGTTTAAGATCGAACAGTATGTGCTGATGGTTCTTCAGTATCTGCGGCTGGAGAGTGAGTCCAGCGATCTCGTGCTGAAGAACCAGAGTCTTGACGATATCATCCGCCAGGCTGTGAAGAAATATGCGCCCCTGTTCATACGGAAAAAGCTGACGCTGGTCTATGAACCGGTGAACTGCCAGGTGCTCACCGATGAAAAATGGCTGGAATTTGTTCTGGAACAGATCCTTTCCAATGCGATCAAATATACCAAGCGGGGCAGTGTGGCGATTTATATGGATGATCAGGTGGAGAAAACGCTGGTGATCGCGGATACCGGGATCGGGATTGCCCCGGAAGATATTCCGCGGGTGTTTGAAAAGGGCTTTACCGGATATAATGGAAGATATGACAAGCGTTCTACCGGGATCGGTCTGTATCTGTGCAGGCGGGTGCTGAACCGTCTGTCCCATACGATCCGGATCGAGTCGGAGCCCGGCCAGGGAACACAGGTCTATATCGATCTGAACACAGTCAGCCTCCGGCCATGATTTGTGTCCGGATGCTGCAAATTTCCCGCTCACAGGAATAAAAGGAGGAAGAACATGGAAACAAAGCTGCTGCTAGTGGAGGACGATGAGGGGATCGTCCGATCTCTGACGGAATTTCTCAGAAAAGAAGGATTTCGCGTGGTCTCTGCCCCGGGCCAGCAGAAGGCGCTGGAACTGGCAGAGAAGCAGGCTTTTGATCTGGCGCTGCTGGATATTTCGCTGGCAGACGGGAACGGATTTGTGGTATGCTCCGCACTGAAACAGATTCGTGATATCCCGGTGATCTTTCTGACCGCATCCGGAGACGAGCACAGCATTGTGACGGGGTTAGATATGGGAGCGGACGATTATGTGTCGAAACCATTTCGCCCGAGAGAGCTGGTATCCCGGATCCGCTCTGTCCTGCGCCGCGCCGGGAAATCGGGCGCCCGCCTGAGCCTCGGACCGGTAACGGTGGATACGGAAAAGGGTATTGTATACCGCAGCGGAAAAGAACTGAACCTCTCGGCTCTGGAGTATCGTCTTCTGCTGATCTTTCTGAACAACCGCGGCAGGCTCCTGACCCGGAGCCAGCTTCTGGAAGAAATCTGGGATATGGCTGGAGATTTTGTCAATGATAACACGTTGACCGTATACATAAAAAGAATCCGGGAAAAGATCGAGGAAGACCCGCAGAATCCAAGGCTGATCCTGACGGTACGGGGACTCGGTTACCGGACGGGAGAAGAGTGAAATGATCATGACCTGGTTATCGGAATATGGAAAAGACCTTGTCATTCTGGTCCTGGAAGCCTGCCTTGCGGGAATCTGTGCCGCGGCTGCGCTGCTTCAGTTCCGGAGAAAAAAACACATCCGGGAATTCATCCGGGAGACCGATCGGCTGCTGCACGGAGAAGAAAATTTCCGACTGACCCGGTACAGGGAGGATGATCTGAACCAGCTGGAAAATCAGGTACAGAAACTGACGGTCCGTCTGCGGGAGCAGGCGGACTTGCTGCAGAAAGACAAAAAATACCTGGCCGATTCCATCGCCGATATTTCCCATCAGATCCGGACACCGCTGACAGCGATCCATCTGATCTGCACGTCTCTGATGGATGAGAACCTCTCGGAAGAAGACAAAAACAGTCTTTGGGAGATCAAACGCCAGCTGGGACGGATGGACTGGCTGATCAACTCTTTGCTGAAAATCGCCCGCCTGGACGCCGGGACCATTACCTTTCAGTCCCGGACCTATCCATTGAAAGAACTGGCCGACCAGGCACTCCTCCCTCTGGAGATCCAGATGGAACTGAAAAACCAGCAGATCCGGAAAGAGATCGACGGAAGCTTCTGCGGCGATCTGTCCTGGACAGCGGAAGCCCTGGGAAATATCCTGAAAAACTGTTCCGAGCACACCCCGGAGGGCGGAACGATCCGTCTGACCGGCCATGAAAACGCCCTCTACACGGAAATTACAGTCCGCGATACCGGTCCGGGGATCGCCCCCGAAGACCTGCCCCACCTGTTTGAGCGCTTTTACCGCGGCAAAGACGCCAAAGACCAGAGCATCGGCATCGGTCTCGCCCTGAGCCGCATGATCCTCGCCCGCCAGAACGCCACCCTCCAGGCCCGCAACTCCCCCAAAGGCGGCGCCGAATTCATCATCCGCTTTTACAAGACGACAGTATAATTTTGCCGAATTTATTATTTTAACTGTAATCAAACAACAGTAAACATCTCTCCTCCGCCCGCCCCACACAAACAGGCGGCGAAGCGCGCCGCGCGCCCGGCGGGGAAATGCAGAATTCAGCTTCTTGCGACTGCAGGCGGACAGCGGCGGATATTTGTCCGACGCGGCAGGACCAGCCGCAGACACCGGCATACAGACAGCGGCGAACAAATATCCGCCGCTGTCCGAATGCCGGAGTGAGAAGCGAATCTGCATTTCCCCGCCGGGCGCGCGGTGCGCTTCGCCGCCGTCCCACCCCCTGAAAATGACAAAACAGTCACAGAAAAGTCATCGCGCCGTCATCTGTCCCTGATATACTGTCAGCAGAACAAGAAAGAAAAGGCCGCAATGGCCGAAAGTCTGAAAGAGCAAAGGAGAACGTTATGGAATTATTACGGGCAGAGCACCTGAAAAAAGTATATGGGACCGGCAGCAGCCAAGTGTGCGCGCTGGATGACGTTTCTTTTTCCGTGAACAAAGGAGAATTTCTCTCGATCATCGGTCCCTCCGGTTCCGGAAAATCCACGCTGCTCCACATTCTCGGAGGTGTGGACCGTCCCACCGACGGCCATGTCTATCTGCAGGGGCAGGATATTTACCGTCAGAATGAGGAGCAGCTTGCGATTTTCCGGAGAAGGGAAGTCGGTCTGATCTACCAGTTTTACAATCTGATCCCCGTCCTGGATGTGGAGGAGAACATTACTCTTCCGGTACTGATGGACGGCAGGAAGGTGGATAAAAAATGGCTGGCGGAACTGATGGATGTACTGGGGCTGAAGGGCCGGGAACGCCATCTGCCGAATCAGCTTTCCGGGGGCCAGCAGCAGAGAGTCTCCATCGGCCGAGCGCTGATGAATGTTCCGTCTGTAGTTCTTGCCGACGAGCCGACGGGCAATCTCGACTCCCATAACAGCCAGGAAATCGTGGAACTTCTGAAAATGTCCAATCAGAAATACGGACAGACGCTGATTGTCATTACGCATGATGAAAATATCGCCCTGCAGGCGGATCGGATCCTCGCTATTGAGGACGGGAAGATCGTCAGAGATGAGGTGGTTCGCGGATGAACATTTTCTGGAAACTGACGGGAAGAACGATGAAGGCAAACCGGGTGCGGACGACAGCGTCGATCGTCGGCGTGATCCTGTCGTCGGCAATGTTTGTCGCCGTGACGACAATGTGCGTCAGCACACTGAGTTATCTGAAAGAATCCTATATCTGGAGTTACGGCAATTACCATGTGAGCCGCTCCGGTCTGACCCAGGAGGAATATGAGGAGATGACCCGTGATCGCCGGGTGTCGGAATTTGCGTCTTCAAGGACTCTGGGGTTTGCGGAAATCGAAAATGAGAATGACGATAAGCCGTATCTGGAGATCGATGCTGTGGACAATGCGTTTCTGGAATCCATGCCGGTACATCTGACCAGAGGCCGTCTGCCGGAAAACAGCCGGGAGCTTCTGCTGCCGGATCATCTGACTACCCGCGGCGGCGTCACGGTGGAGATCGGGCAGACGATGGATCTGCAGGTCGGGCAGAGGATCTCCGGCGGTCAGGTGCTTTACGGGGAAAATCCTTATGAGGAAGGCGAGCTGCTGAAAGACACAGATGCTTACCGGTTTACTGTGGTCGGAACCTATGAGTGGCCGTCATTCGAAGAGTTTGATTCCGCGGGCTATATATCCCTGACGATGGAAGACAGTGACCTTCCGGCCGGAGACAGCCGGAACGCCTGGATCCTGCTGAAAAATCCCCGAAAAGACCTCGGATCCTTTCTGGCGGACTATGAAGAGTTCGGAGTGATCTCAAGTACAAACAACTCCCTTCTGGCCATCGAAGGAGCCAGCCAATATACGAACTATAATATGATCCTTTACGGAATGGGAGGGATTCTGATCCTGCTGATTATGCTTGGCTCTGTATCCATGATCTACAGTGCGTTTTCTATTTCTGTCAGCGACAGGACCAGGCAGTTCGGACTGCTCTCTTCGGCCGGAGCCAGCAGAAAACAGCTGCGGAAATGTGTCCGCCAGGAAGCGCTTCTTGTCTCAGCGGCTGGCATCCCTGCAGGGATCGTCTGCGGTCTGGCGGGGATTTGGATCACCCTGCAGGCCGTTCAGGAACAGTTTCGGAGTCTGACGGCGTCGCAGCTTTCCATACAGATGAAGGTGGAACCGCTGGCGATCGGAATTGCTGCCGCCGTGGCATTTCTGACCGTTTGGATTTCCGCATGGGTCCCGTCAAAGCGGGCGATGAGAGTGACAGCCATCGAGGCGATCCGTCAGAATCAGGATATCCGGACTCAGGGGCGGCCGGTGCATATTTCGGGAGTCATGCTGCGGCTGTTTGGCCTGGAAGGCCTGCTGGCAAAGAAGTATTTCCGAAGAAGCAAAAAGAAATACCGGGCGACCATTATTTCCATGGCGCTGAGCGTGATGATCTTTATCGCCTCCGCTGCTTATGGAACTGCGCTCTCCTCTGTGTTTGAGAGAGAAATCTATGTCCATGAGGCGGATCTTGTATACAGCTACGGAAGTGAAGCGAAGATGGAGCAGCTGAACGCATGGCTGCGTCAGGAACCTCAGGTGGAAAAGACTGCATGGAGCCGGTGGGACAATTTCTTTATCGGAAAAGATGAAAACTATGTGGAAGAGCAGTATTATCTGGATAACGGCATGGAGGTCCTCGACGACGGAGACGGCTGCTGGGTGGCGGGAGTCTGCTATATGGACGAGGAGACTTACCGGGAAGTGGTCAGGGAAAATCGCCTGGATGAATCTGTTTTCCTGGATACGGACAATCCGCCTGCGATCCTTGTCAATTATGGAAGAACACTGAACTACGGGGAGGGAAACTCCCGAAGCATGGTGGAGTACAAGTATGTCAGAGAGGGTACCGATCACCTGACCGTGGTGGAGCGGAAAAACCTGCCGGACGGAATACCGGAAGCGGAGCAGGACGAATGGATCAGCTATATGCTGTGGGAGGAAACGACGGGCAGATGGATGATGAATTATGAGAACATCAACAGCGGTGAACAGAGGCAGGAACCGGCCGCAACCCATGAGATCGCAGTGGGAGCGCTGATCGATGATCTGCCTCTTGGAGCGGACAGCGGTGCCCTGATCTATCCCATGAGCGCATGTCCGGAGAGTCTGAAGGAAGAGACTACCGGAAATATCAGTATCACCGTAAAGGATTATCAGGAAGCCCTGCGTTCCCTGGATCAGTATCTGGAAGAACACAATATGGGAAAGGGAGACGGATATATCAGCGACCTGTACAAGCAGGAACAGGACAGCCGCAATATTGTGGCCATGCTCGAGGTATTTTCCATCGGATTTACGGTTCTGATGACACTGATCACCGCAGTAAATGTATTTCACACGATCAGCACCAGCCTGACTCTGCGCCGCAGGGATTTCGCGATGCTCCGTTCCGTGGGCATGACTCCGAGAGAGATGAACCGTATGTTGAATTATGAGTGTCTGATTTACGGCGTCAAGTGTCTGATTTACGGCGTTCCGCTGGGGGTTCTCATGGCATGCCTGATCCAGATGGTCCTGATGCAGGCCGACTTACAGACCGTGACAATCGCCTGGCAGATTTATCCTGCTGCCGTTTTTCTGGTCTGGATCCTGGTTTGGCTTTCCACCTGTTATGCCAGGGCGCGCCTGCGCAGACATTCACTGATCGAGGACCTGAAAAACGACAATATTTAGTCCGGACAGAGGAACTGTCCTGACGGTTCCGGGCATTTGTCAGCCGAGAAAGCAATTTCAGTTGCTTGAAAAAACCGGAAAATGATGGTATTATATAACATATAAGATGCGACCGGAGGCACGTGCAAGTTTTCGTACTTTGCACGTGTCTTATTTTTTTTCAGGAGGTAAAAAAGTCTGAACAAAAAAGATCAGCAGCTGATAAGATGGGAAGTATGCCGGTCTGATCCTGGCGGCGGCAAGTTCTGTTGTTTTTCTTTTGCTCGGAATTTTCTGTGCAAAAACGTTTGTCTCTCTTTTTACGAGCGACCCGGAAATCAGTGTCTATGGTGAACAATATCTCTCGATCTGTATGATCTTCTGCACCGGCACTTTTATTGAAACCCTGTGCCAGCGATTCCTGCAGGCAGTCGGGAGTACCGTCCTCAGCATGGTATCACTGGTTGCCGGGGCGGTCACAGCTTTTCTGATCCACATGAAAAAAATCCGGAGATTAAGGTCACTTCAGGGGCGCATCGCAGGCGAAATCTACAAAGTAGGTCTGCCCACGGCGCTCACACAGGCTCTCGGCAGCATTATGGTTTCCGCATTCAACGGGATCCTGATGCCCTTTTCCAGTACCGCAGTCGCATTCTTCGGTGTATACTATAAACTCCAGAATTTCCTGTTCATGCTCATGAATGGACTGGGATAGGCCGTGATCCCGATCCTCGGAACGGCCATCTTCATGATCTTCCCGCGGCAGCTGCTCCAGCTGTTCTCCGCCAGCGAAGAAATGCTTGCGCTGGGAGTCCCCGCGCTCAGGATCATCTCCGATGCCTTATCCTAAAATTACATTATTGTAAGGTTGCGGGAGAAAATGTAAGAGAAAACTAAGGTGCCTGATCTGTGCCTCTGCTATAATGAGTACATCAAAACCAAGGAGGCATAATCAATGGCAATTCTGGAAGTTAATCATTTAAAGAAAGTATATACGACACGTCTGGGAAGCAACCACGTACAGGCGCTGAGAGACGTAAACTTTACAGTGGAAAAAGGAGAGTTCACCGCGATCATGGGAGAATCCGGAAGCGGAAAGACGACGCTCCTGAATATTATGGCGACGCTGGACAAACCCACCGGCGGGGAGGTGAAACTGAACGGCCGCTCCCTGAACACGTTGAAGGCAAAGGAAGTGACTGCGTTTCGCCGGGAAAACCTGGGATTCGTCTTCCAGGACTTCAACCTGCTGGACACGTTCTCCCTGGAGGACAATATCTATCTCCCGCTTGTTCTGGAAGGAAAGTCCTACCCCGAGATGAAGAAAAAAGCGGAACCGCTGGTGAAAAAGCTGGGTATCGGGGAGATCCTCTCCAAATATCCTTACGAGGTTTCCGGCGGGCAGAAACAGAGGACTGCCGTTGCGCGGGCGCTGATCACAGATCCGCAGATCATCCTGGCAGACGAGCCGACGGGAGCCCTGGATTCCCGGGCGTCCGACAATCTGCTCCGGCTTTTCGAGGAGATCAACGGAGACGGTCAGACGATCCTGATGGTGACCCACAGCGTCAGCGCTGCATGCCATGCCGGAAGGGTGCTGTTTATCAAGGACGGCGAGGTATTCCATCAGCTGTACCGCGGTTCTCTGTCCCGGGAAGAAATGTATCAGAAGATCTCGGATACCCTGACAATCATAGCGACAGGTGGTGAACGTCATGAATAAACTTCTCTATGCAAAACTGGCTGCCAGTAATCTGAGGAAAAACCGCCAGAATATTCTTCCGTATCTGCTGTCCTGTATCGGAACAGTCATGATGTTTTTCATTATGGCATCTATTTCGGAAAATGAGGGGTTGAATGAACTGTATGGCGCCGACTATATCACAACGATCACAAATTTCGGCGTCTTTATCATCGGGCTGTTCTCCGTCGTGTTTCTGATTTACAGTAACAGCTTTCTGGTAAAGCGGAGAAAAAGAGAATATGGACTTTTCCATATTCTGGGAATGGAGAAAAAACACATTGCATTTATCCTGTTTTTTGAATCTCTGTATATGGGAGTGATCGCGCTGGCCGCAGGCGTTGGACTGGGAATTCTCCTGTACCGGCTGATGTTCCTGATCCTGGTGAAGCTGACTGGCATCGAAGGCACGTTCCAGTTCCGTTTTTACGGTTCGGCACTGTCCGATACGGCCCTTCTTCTGGCAGCCATCTATCTGATCAATTTTTTGCTGGGTCTTCGCCAGATTCAGAAATCAGAACCGATCGAACTTCTGAAGGGAGATCAGTTCGGGGAGAAGGAGCCGAAAGCGAAAGTTCTCAGTGTCCTGGCGGGATTGATCACCCTGGGAGCCGGATACTATCTTGCTGTCACCTGCGAGAGTTCCCTGGAGGCATTTACCACCTTTTTTGTCGCGGTCGTCCTGGTGGGAATCGGAACACATTTTCTATTCTCCTCCGGAAGCATTGCGCTGCTGAAGGCCATGAAGAGGAACAAACGGTATTACTATAAACTGAATCACTTTACCGGGATCTCTGGCATGCTTTACCGGATGAAACAGAACGCCGCGGGACTGGCGAATATCTGCATTCTCTCTACCGGTGTGTTGTTGGTAGTCTCCATCACCGTCTGCCTGTGGGCCGGGGTGGAAAATGCGCTGGAAAACCGTTATCCTGCACAGGTGACGATCCAGGGGAATGACATGACGGATGAGCAGATTGAAAATGGTCTTCAGGTGATCCGCCAGAGCATTTCCGATCAGGGCGTGGACCTGGAAGATACTGCTGATGCGCGGGCAATCTATGCGACTGTCTACCGGGAAGGAAATTCCTTTTCTGTCCCGGAGGGAAGCGCAGATCTGGTACAGCTGAGAAGTTACCAGGGCATCTATCTGCTGACTCTGGAAGACTATACCCGCTGGACAGGAAAAGCACTGTCTCTGGAAAAAGGCACAGTGGCTGTCATGCCGGAGAGCAGAAAGGACTCTTTCCCTTATGATACCGTTCAGATCGGAGGCAGAACCTGGAAGGCCGAGGAAAAGACGGATGATGTCATGCAGATGGACGGAGAGGACGTGATCGAGAGCACCTACCTGATTTTCCGTGATGACGGGGAAGTGCAGGAGGCGCTGAATGATCTGGGACAGACGCAGTATCTTGGAAAAAGCTGGACATATTATATGAACTTCGATTTGTCACAGGAAGAGCAGATCGAGGCGGGCAGTAAGATCCGCGACGCGCTCAGCGCTGCCGGGTTAAATGTCTGGGTGGAGATCCGCGAGCAGGAACGCCCGGGTGTTCAGGCGATGTACGGCGCAATTCTGTTTTTCGGGATCTTTGTGGGTCTGCTGTTCCTGATGGCGACGGTAATGATCATCTATTACAAACAGATCTCGGAGGGCTATGACGACAGAAAACGGTTCCAGATCATGCAGAAAGTGGGAATGAGTAAACGGGAAGTGAAACAGTGTATCCATTCCCAGGTGCTGACGGTATTTTTCCTGCCGCTGATCACAGCGGTGATCCATACGATGGTTGCGTTTCCGTTCGTGCTCAAGATCATGAGAATGCTGAATTTCAGCAACGAGTATCTGTTCATGGCGGCTACAGGTGTTACGATCGTGGTATTTGCGGTGGTGTATGTGCTGGTATATGCAGTCACAGCCAGATCGTATTATAATATTGTAGAAGAATAAGAACTCAGAGAGGACGACAGTCCCGGAGGCGTGTCCGGTGTGAGGCGGAAGATCCGCTGCGCAGGGATTCACCGCCGGGACTGCCATTATGCTGCGGGTCATCTGCCGGCGGAATTTCTGTTTACAGAATTCTGATTTTTTTTTATAATATTGCCAGGGGCAAAAGGTCATGATTGCGTGAAAAAGCATGGCTTTGGGATCTGTCTGCAAAATGTCTGCAAAAACATGGGAAAGCGGTCCGACCGGGCGGTTTTCGGGAAAATGGGAGGAAACAGTATGAATTATAAGCTGGTGCTGCAGTATGACGGGACAAGATATGACGGATGGCAGAAGCAGGGAAATACCAGCCAGACGATACAGGGAAAACTGGAGCAGGTGTTGTCACGGCTGACCGGTGAGGAAGTTGAGGTTCACGGCGCAGGGAGAACGGATGCGGGTGTTCACGCCAAAGGACAGACGGCGAATGTGCGTCTTGCCGGGGTATATGATGCGGAAGAACTGAAGAACCTGATGAATCATTATCTTCCGGAGGATATTGAAGTGCGGGAGGCGGTTCCGGTTCCCGAGCGGTTTCACAGCCGTCTGAACGCAGTCGGGAAGACTTATGCTTACCGGCTTACAGTGGATGGCGGAAAGCATGTGTTTGAGAGGAGGTTTCTGTATCTGTACGGAAAACCGTTGCATACGAAAGCCATGAAGCGGGCGGCGGAGTATTTTGTCGGAACGCATGATTTCCGGAGCTTCTGTGCAAACCGTCGGATGAAAAAATCGACGGTACGCACGATCAAGAGTATCACCTTTCAGGAGACGGACGGCATTCTGACGATCTCATTTACCGGAGATGGTTTTCTGTATCACATGATCCGGATCCTGGTGGGAACACTGCTGGAGGTCGGGGAAGGAAAACGAAGTCCGGATTCCATGGAGGAAGTGCTGAAGGCGTGTAACAGACAGGCGGCGGGTCCGCTGGCGCCTGCGGAGGGACTGACGCTGGAAGAGGTTTTCTATCAGCGGTCATAGAGCGCGTCAGGGATTCCCTTTCTCCGCAAAAGGTGTCCGTATTCCGCGGGGACGGGAGCGCCTGAAATAGGAGCGCCGGCGTGGGTCCGGCTGGCAGGAACCGTTCAGCCAACGGAACAGTTACACTGTCAGCCGTTGCTCTCATTGGCTGGCTTGACGGATATTTTTTTCGATGATAAACTTATTTCAGATGCAGCGCAGAAAATGACAGTTCAGCCGGCGGAATTGTTGCGGAAAAATGCAGAGACAGAAAGGCAGGGTGAAATGTTTATGACAATGGATGAATTGATTAAGGTGATCGAGATGCAGGAGGAGATCCTGCAGTTTTCCCATTTTACGAATGGAGACGCCTGGGAGCTGGGCAATCTGATCGTCCTGGAGGCTAGAAGAAGAGGTGCTTCCGCCGCTGTGAGTATCCGGCTGAACAATGGCCTTACGGTTTTCCAGTATTGTGACGATGGGATGACCAGATATAATCAGGAGCTGATGCGCAAAAAGTGCAATACGGTGCAGATGACGGAACACAGTTCGCTGCATCTGTATATGTTGGGAACTCAGAGCGAGGAAAGCCTGCGGCAGATGGCTTTGGATCCTGCGGAATACGTTGCGCTGGGCGGCGCATTCCCGATCCGTGTGGAGGAAGTCGGTGTGATCGGTGCGATCGTGGTGTCCGGTCTGGGACAGGTTTCCGATCATGATCTTCTGGTGAAATGCATCGGAAAATATCTCCATATTGATGAGGTTCCGAGGATCCGGCAGGTATAATTTCCGCCGGTACTGCAGGTTTGCATGCAGGATTGTATCCAGGCAGAGAAAAATCCATGGGAACAGAATGAAATCTGTTTCCATGGATTTTTTGTGCCATGTGCGCCTGGCAAAGCGTCCTGTTATTTCATTTTTTGGAGACAGTCCTGCATATCTTCCGGAAGAGGCGCATCAAAATGCATCCGTTTGCCTGTGATCGGGTGGCAAAACTCCAGAGAAGCGGAGTGAAGCGCCTGACGGCCGATGGGGTGGTCTCTGTCAGGGGCATACAGGGTGTCGCCAAGCAGCGGATGGCCGATGGAAGTCATGTGAACGCGGATCTGGTGGGTGCGCCCTGTTTCCAGTTTGAGACAGACATGGGAAGCTTCGGTTCCGCAGCGCAGAGTACGGAAATGTGTGACGGCAGGATCTCCGTGCAAAGGATCTGTGGTCCGCTCGATGGAGGAGCCTTCCTTCCTGCCGATCGGCGTCCGGATCGTTCCGGAAGGCGGCAGAGACCCGAACACAAGCGCCTCATAAGTGCGAGAGATCTCCCGGCGTCTCATCTGGGCGGAGAGAATGGCACCGCTGAGAGCGTGCCTGGCAATGAGGAGAAGACCGGTGGTGTCGCGGTCCAGGCGGTTGATGCAGCGGTACGTAAACGTCTCATTTTTCTGCTGAAAATACCAGACAAGGCCATTGGCGAGCGTATTGGTGTAATTGTTCTGGGACGGATGGATCGGAGTGTCCGCCGGTTTGTTGACGACCAGGAGATCCTGATCTTCGTAGACGATGGAAAACGGAACCGGAGCGGGCGGTATTGCGTCGGATCCGCTCTCGGTTAGCCGCACGGTGATCAGATCTCCGGCTGCCGGTTTCTGATTGGCATAAGCCCACACGTGATTCAGACAGATGCCGTTGGCTGTCCTTTTTAAATGTGTCAGGATATGATGAGAATAGCCGTGATCCCTGAGAAACTGCTCGATGGTCACGCCTTCCTCATCGGAAGGAAACGGGTACTCGAAAATCCTTTCCATGAAATGTTCTGTAATTCCGCTGCTGTTATGTTCTTTTTCCATATTTTCTTCAGACTCCATGAAAACTCAAAAATTGTCACCGTTCCGCCGGCTGTACGGTGATCAAAAATCCAGGCATGGCTTTTGCCGTTCTCTGCTTTGCTGGAAAAAACGATTCCCGGAGCCGGCAAAACAGTGGTGTTTGCTGCTGAGATTCTATCACATCCTCTGTGGAAAGTCTATATGTAGCCATTGAAAAAACTGCGCAGACCGTAACGCTCAGCCGGGTCTGCGCAGCCGCTGTGCACACCGGCAAAACTGCTTGCTGCAAATGAAAAAACATTCGTGAATCATAACAGATTTTTAATAAGTATTAAAATTTCATGAATTGTCAGATAGTTGTTGATTTTAGGGAAAAATAACGTATAATAAAAAGAGAGAATGTGGCGTTCTGCGGGCGGTTTCCGGAACGAGGCCGGATGCGGAGCGCGGAATGGAGGATTAAGCGGATGAAAGAGGTAAAAAAACCCAGAAAATTTATGATATCCTACTATGTGATCGCCCTGATCATATTGTTGATTCTGAATTTTGTCCTTTTTCCGCGCCTGATGTCCCCGGAGGTCACGGAGGTGGACTACGGACAGTTCCTTGAGATGGTGGACAAAGGCGAGGTAAAGGAAGTACAGATTGAAAGCAACCAGATCATTTTCGGAGATTATGCGAAGCCGGAAAACTATTACAAAACCGGGATCATGAACGACTACAAACTGATCGACCGGCTGTATGACGCAGGGATCACGGAGTTTGGGAGCCCGATTGTCGAGCAGATGTCGCCGATCCTGAGCATGTTGATCAGCGTGGTGCTGCCGATCGTTTTGATCATCGCCGCAGGCCAGTTTCTGATGAATTATATGGCAAAAAAAATGGGCGGCGGCATGGGAAACGCGATGAGTTTCGGAAAGAGCAATGCGAAAGTATATGTTCAGTCTGAGACCGGGATCAAGTTTTCCGACGTGGCCGGAGAGGATGAGGCCAAAGAAATCCTCTCGGAGATTGTGGATTTCCTTCATAATCCGCAGAAATATACGGAGATCGGAGCAAAGATGCCGAAAGGCGCACTGCTGGTCGGACCTCCGGGTACCGGAAAAACGCTTCTGGCGAAGGCAGTTGCCGGGGAGGCGGATGTACCGTTCTTCTCTATTTCCGGTTCAGAGTTTGTGGAAATGTTCGTCGGCATGGGTGCCGCAAAGGTAAGGGATCTGTTCCAGCAGGCCAACGAGAAAGCGCCGTGTATCGTATTTATCGATGAGATTGATACGATCGGAAAGAAACGTGACGGAAGCGGATTTTCCGGAAATGATGAACGCGAGCAGACGTTGAATCAGCTGCTCTCGGAGATGGATGGATTTGACGGCAGAAAAGGCGTCGTGATCCTGGCGGCGACCAACCGTCCGGATTCTCTGGATCCGGCGCTTCTGCGGCCGGGCCGTTTTGACCGGCGGGTTCCGGTGGAACTTCCGGATCTGAAAGGCCGCGAGGAGATCCTGAAGGTACACGCAAAGAATATTCGTGTGGGAGACAATGTAGACTATAATGCGATCGCCCGCATGGCCTCCGGAGCTTCCGGAGCCGAGCTGGCAAATATGATCAATGAGGCGGCGCTCCGCGCAGTTCGCGACGGAAGAAAATTCGTGACACAGGAAGATCTGGAAGAAAGCGTGGAAGTAGTCATCGCGGGATACCAGAAGAAGAATAAGATCCTGTCAGACAAAGAAAAGCTGATTGTGGCTTACCATGAAGTCGGACATGCCTTGGTGGCGGCGCTTCAGAGCCATTCGGCTCCGGTCACGAAGATCACGATCATTCCGCGTACTTCGGGAGCGCTGGGATATACCATGCAGGTGGATGAAGACGAACATAACCTGATGAGCAAGGAAGAGATCCAGAATAAGATCGCGACGTTGACCGGCGGGCGTGTCGCGGAGGATCTTGTCTTCCACTCCATTACCACCGGAGCTTCCAATGATATCGAACAGGCCACAAAACTGGCCCGCGCGATGATTACAAGATTCGGAATGAACGATGAGTTCGGAATGGTAGCGTTTGAGACGGTGACGAACCAGTATCTCGGCGGCGACACTTCCCTGATGTGCTCCGACGAGACTTCGGCATCCATTGACGGAAAAGTCGTTGCCATCGTGAAACAGCAATACGCGAAAGCGGAGGAACTGCTCCGGACGAATATCCAGAAGCTTCATCAGCTGGCAAAATACCTGTACGAACGGGAAACCATCACCGGTGAAGAATTTATGGAAATTCTGAACCGGGAGCTGCCGCAGATCGAGAGCTTCGAGGACACGGATCCCGACGATGCAGATTCCGCACCTGTTGAATCAGCTTCCGATCCCACAGTGTAATTCCTGAATTTCAGAAAAGTACTCAGCGCATGAAAACCGCGCTGAGTATTTTTTATGGGAGTGCGTCCGGCCCATTGCGAAGCGATTTCGATGGCCGAATGTTCACAGGTACTATGTTTTCATACGGTCTGCGCAGTAAATGCGCAGACTTGGCGGAAGCGTAACTATGATTCGTCATTTTTCGACTTTTCCATTGATTTTTTTTGTGATATAATATATGCTATATGCAGAAAACTCCACAAAAACATATGACCTACAAGGAGCGGAAGTTTGGAAATAAACTTCCAAATCTACCATTATGACACAGCAAATGCGTCAGGAAGAGGTAAAAATGAAGAAAAAGCAAGTCTTAAAAGTAATGGGGATGGTTCTTGCCGGTTCTCTGGTGCTTTCTGAGGCGGCTCCTGTTTCCGTACGTGCGGCGTCTGCGGCCGCTCAGAGCAGTCAGGAACAGGAATCCCGGGAAGAACAGGAAACTGCCATTGTCTGTTACATAGATACAAAAAACGGAAACGACAAGAATGACGGAATGACACCGGAGACTGCTGTGAAGACTCTGAAACAGGCTTTGACACTGTATCAGGAGATGAAAGCTTCCGGATCCGGGGAGACAGAAACAGAGGCGGCGGATACGGTTGTCAGCGTGGAGACGTCTGTCGCGGAAACGTCAGAGAGTGATACAAAGGGATATTTCGTTTTCTGCGGTATGACAGAGAGCGAACTTAAAACCTGGATAGAAAACAAGGAGGAAAGCCTTGGAAAGGGTGAAGCCCTGTTTCCACAGGGTACGGATGCCGTGACGGAGGATGCTTATAAAATCCTGGCTGCGCAGCAGCAGGCCAGACCGACGGCCACACCGGTTCCGGGCTCGGTTCCGTCTCCCGACGGGTCTGCAAGCGGCATTGTGCCTGTGCCGGGGACTACTCCGGTACCGGAGAATCCCTCTCAGGAGACAGAAAATGATGAGACTTCGGGATCGGAGCAAGTAACTCCTGTTCCGACGGAGACTCCGGAGAGTACCGTGACGCCAACGCCGACAGAGACTCCGGAAAACACCGTGACGCCAACGCCGACAGAAACTCCGGAAAACACCGCGACGCCAACGCCGACAGAGACTCCAGAGAGCACACCGGCGCCGACTCCGACAGAAACTCCGGAAAGTACGCCGACGGAATCACCGGCGCAGGATCCGGAGGAAGAGACGGAGACTGCCCCGACACCGGGAGAAGGCTCTGCCAATAACGGTCCGGAAGCCGGAGAGCCGGAAGACCCGGAGACAGATACAGAAGATGACGGCCAGGGGTCCTCTGAACTGCCGGAGAATGGACAGACGGATCAGAAAGAAGAGCAGCCGGAAAATTCCGGCGGGGATTCCTCGGATGATACGGACGTGGAAGACGGCAGCGGCGATACGGAAAATGCTCCCGGTACCGCGGAAGACGGCAGCGGCAACGCGGAAAATGCTTCCGGAACTACAGGAAACGGCAGCGGGACAGAAAAGCCGGGAAATGAGGACAGCCTGATGAACGGTCATCTGGAGGATCAGGCGCCGGCGTCCAACGATGCATTGCTGAACGGCAGTCTCCATGAGCAGAAAGAGATGATCATGAGTGCGGATTCGCTTTTCAGCCTGCCGGAGACATCTGACGATCCTGAGGTTCTGACAGGTAATGGCGGGTCTGCGGATCCCGGGACTGATTCTCAGGCGGACGATCCGGAAGCAGACGACGGATCCGGCAGCGGATGGTCGGAGGAAGAAGAGCGTCTTCTTGCAGGGGCGGCGGACAGCGCACCTTCTGCAGTGCAAATGGCTGCAGGGGCGGATGATCTCGGGATCATGCTGGTAAAAGCCCCCGGAACGATGATCGTAGGGCCGGACAATTATGATAAAAAACCATCTTCCACGCAACAGAGTGGAAGTACCCAGAATACACAGAATTCCGGTTCTGCAGACAGCGCTGTTTCCAGTCAGACTCCCGCCGCGACAAAAGCGCCGGAAACGACGAAAAACGCTTCAGGCAGTCAGTCGCCCGCTTCCACCGGAACGCCTCAGAAAAAAACAGATACGGCTGTCAGTGTTAAGACTAATCCGGTGCAGACCGGGGATACGGCGATGATTCTGCCGTTCTCTATCAGCACGGTACTGTCAGGTTTAGTTGTGGCGATGTTTTCGGCGCTCCATATCCAGAACAGGAGAAAGGAAAAAGATCTCGCATGGCAGAGATTCCGTCAGGAAAATCCCTTGGCTGGAGAGAAAAAATAAGGAATAAAACGTACAACCCTCCCATATGTTAACGTATGGGAGGGCTTTTTATGGAGCAAAGTAAAAACCGGATGCAAAAGATAAGAAGTTTGCTGGAAGCACTGCTCGGTGCCTGGCTGGTGACAGGAGTTCTGCTTTTGATCCTGGCTGTCCTTCTGTGGAAACTGAACCTGAAAGAAAGTCAGGTTTCCGTCGGGATCACAGTGACCTACCTGCTTTCCTGCTTCACAGGAGGCTGGATCCTGGGGCGGAAAACAGGAAAACGTAAGTTCCTGTTCGGACTTCTGCTGGGAATCTGTTATTTCCTTCTTCTGCTGGCGATCTCAATGATCGCTCATCCTGGAGGACTGCCGCAGGTTCGAGGGATTCTGACTTCCTTGGCGCTTTGCGCGGCCGGAGGAATGGCCGGAGGAATGCTTTCCTAAAAAAATACTTTAAAAATGAAAAACGATGTGGTATAATAGCGACAATCAAGTACCACAAAGGAGGAGTGTGTCATGAAACACATCAAAACTTTAAATACAAAAAGTTTACAGAATACAATGAAAAAAGGCGGATGCGGCGAGTGCCAGACTTCCTGCCAGTCTGCATGCAAAACTTCCTGCACAGTAGGAAATCAGAGCTGCGAAAATACAAAATAAACATACGGTTTTCCGGCGGAGCCGGCGGCTGTATGCAGTGAAAGAGAGTGTTCCCGGATGCCGGTTTTCCGGCTTTGGGAACATTCTTATGTCCTGGAATATAGCTGATTCCAAATAACTTTATGAATCGATCTCTGTTTCATAAGGCTATTTGAAACCATCTGTCCCCGGGAGTCTGAGCGATCAGGCTCTTTGCTTTATGCCTGCGGGAATTTATTATTCGAGAGAAAGGAACAAAATCTGTGATTCACCAATATAAAAGCAATGGCTACAATATGGTGCTGGACGTCAACAGCGGCTCCGTACATGTAGTCGACGACGTAACCTATGATGTGCTCTCCCTGATGGATCAGGGAAAGCAGGAAGAAGACATTCTGCAGACGCTGAAAAGCGGATATCCGGAGCAAGAGATCCGGGATGCGATGCAGGAGTGTCTGGAACTGAAGGAAGCAGGGATGCTTTTTACCGAGGATATCTATGAAGGGGCTATCGAGATGTTTGCAGAACGCCCTACGGTAGTGAAGGCGCTCTGCCTGCATATTGCCCACGATTGTAATCTTGCCTGCCGTTATTGTTTTGCCGAGGAGGGCGAGTACCATGGACGCCGGGCGCTGATGTCCCTGGAAGTGGGGAAGAAGGCACTGGATTTCCTGATTGCCAATTCCGGAGCGAGAAGAAATCTGGAGGTGGATTTCTTCGGCGGCGAACCGCTGATGAACTGGCAGGTCGTAAAAGATCTTGTGGCTTACGGCCGGGAACAGGAAAAAATCCACAACAAAAATTTCCGCTTTACTCTGACGACCAACGGAGTCCTGCTGGACGACGAAGTGATGGAGTTCTGCAACCGGGAAATGGGGAACGTGGTCCTGAGCATCGACGGAAGGAAAGAAGTGCATGATTTCATGCGTCCGTTTCGAAAAGGGGCCGGAAGCTATGATCTGATCGTCCCGAAATTCCAGAAATTTGCGGAGAGCAGAAATCAGGACAAATATTATGTCCGAGGAACTTTTACCCATTATAATCTTGATTTTGCAGCGGATGTTCTTCATCTGGCGGACCTTGGATTCAAACAGATCTCCGTGGAACCGGTGGTGGCCCCGCCGACGGAAGACTATGCGATCCGCGAGGAAGATCTTCCAGTGATCTTCGAGCAGTATGACATCCTGGCTCGGGAGATGATCAAACGGCACAGAGAGGGAAGAGGATTTAATTTCTTCCACTTCATGATCGATCTGACCGGAGGTCCCTGTGTATACAAACGTCTGTCCGGCTGTGGCTCCGGAACCGAATATCTGGCGGTGACGCCGTGGGGAGATTTTTATCCCTGCCACCAGTTTGTCGGAAACGAGGAGTTTCTGCTGGGAAATGTGGAGGACGGCATTGTGCGCGGGGATCTGACCGACGAGTTTAAAAAGTGCAATGTTTACTCCAAAAAGGAATGTTCCACCTGCTTTGCACGTTTTTACTGCAGCGGAGGATGCGCGGCCAATTCCTACAATTTTACCGGTAAAATCAATGACGTATACGAGATCGGCTGCAAGATGCAGCAGAAACGGATTGAGTGCGCCTTGATGATAAAAGCCGCTCTTGCGGAAGAAGATTAAGCAGAAAAGAGGAGACACAAATCATGATGAAGAAGAAACAGAGCATTGCTGTTCTCATCGTCGCCGTTGTCCTGACGGTTCTGCTCGGCTGGACAGCGATCGTGGGATGGGGCTCGACCGGGACAGGTGCGATGAGAAACATTAATCTTGGCCTGGACCTTTCCGGAGGAGTCAGCATCACTTATCAGGCGGTGGAGGAGAATCCTTCTGCCGAGGATATGAGCGATACCAGATATAAGCTGGAGCAGCGTGCTTATCAGTACAGCACGGAAGCTCAGGTTTATCAGCAGGGGGATAACCGTATCACCATCGATATTCCCGGAGCAACGGACGCCAATGAGATCCTGACGGAACTCGGAAAACCGGGAAGTCTGTATTTCATCGCCGAGAAAGATGCGGACGGAAATCAGAACTACGTCTATGATTCCACGGTGGGAAATTATGTGCTGAACAACAAGACGCTGGAGGATCTCCAGAATGACGGTTCGATTGTACTGACCGGACAGGATCTGGAGAATGCGGAGGCTGTACACCAGCAGGATTCCACTACCCAGGCCACCACGGCGGCGGTGGAACTGCGGCTGACTGACGAAGGCGCTGAGAAATTTGCTACGGCGACGGAAAAAGCTGCGGAGGCAGGCGAGACGATCGGTATCTATTACGATGAAGAGTTTGTCAGCGTCCCGGTGGTAAACGATGCAATCACAGACGGTGTCGCTTCGATCTCCGGTTCCATGGACTGGGAGGAAGCGTCCAATCTGGCGGCCACGCTGCGTATCGGAGGTCTTTCCCTGGAACTGACAGAGCTGGATTCCAGTGTTGTAGGCGCGCAGCTCGGTTCCGAGGCAGTCAGCTCCAGTGTATTTGCAGGCGCTCTCGGACTGATTGTGATTGTGATCTTCCTGATCTGTGTTTACCGTGTTCCCGGCGCAGCTGCCGGCTGGGCGCTGGTGCTTTATGTGGAGCTGATCCTGATCGCTCTGAATGCGTTTGACATCACGCTGACACTGCCGGGCATTGCAGGTATCATTCTTTCCATCGGTATGGCAGTGGATGCGAACGTGATCATCTATGCGCGTATGAAAGAAGAACTTGCAGCCGGAAAGAGTGTGAGCACCTCGATCCGTGAAGGATTTCAGAAAGCATTTTCCGCGATCTTTGACGGAAATATCACAACACTGATCGCGGCGGCGATCTTGTATATCCTCGGAAGCGGAAGTGTGCGCGGATTTGCGATCACGCTGGCTCTCGGTATCATCCTTTCCATGTTCACGGCGATGGTGATTTCCCGTCTGCTTGTCAGCAGTCTGTATGGCGTCGGAGTCCGCAGTACCAAATGGTACGGTGTTCAAAAGGAGCGCAAGGTGATCCATTTCGTTGAGCATCGGAAGATTTATTTTGCGATCTCCGCGATTCTGCTGCTGGCAGTGCCGGTCGGAATGATCTACTTCCATGTGACACAGGGAAGTATGCTGAATTACAGTATGGAATTTATGGGCGGTACCTCCGTGACGGTGCCGTTCAATGAAGAGTATACGATCGAAGAACTGGACAGCGAAGTGTTCCCTGTGGTACAGGAAGTCACCGGTGATTCCGATATTCAGATGACCACCGTTGTGGACAGTACGAACGTCGTGATCCGTACCCGTTCCCTGTCTCTGGAGGAACGCGAGAAACTGTATAACAGTCTGGAAGAGAATTTCGGTGTGGACAGTTCAAAGATCACATTCCAGAACATCTCCGCGACGATCAGCAGCGAGATGAGTGAAAATGCGATCAAGGCAGTCATCATATCAATCATCTGTATGCTGATCTATATCTGGTTCCGCTTTAAGGATCTTCGGTTTGCGTCCAGTGCGATCCTCGCGCTGGTGCATGATATTATTATCGTGTTCGGTGTGTATGTGTTCACGAGAATTTCCGTCGGCAACACGTTTATCGCATGTATGCTGACGATCCTCGGATATTCGATCAACGCGACGATCGTTATCTTCGACCGGATCCGTGAGAATATGACGATCATGAAGAAGGAACCGCTGGAAGTGCTGGTCAATCAGAGTGTCACCCAGACTCTTACCAGAAGTATCTACAGCAACCTGACAACTTTTGTGACGATCTTTATTCTGTTCCTGGTAGGAGTGTCTTCCATCCGGGATTTCGCAGCGCCGCTGATGGTCGGAATCGGAATCGGAACTTATACGTCCGTCTGCCTGACCGGTTCCATGTGGTACCTGTTCAAGCATTTCGGAAAGAATAAATACGTTCCGGTGAAGCCGGTGTCTGTGGCAGAGGTGCAGGCGGCCGGTGTGTCCGCGGCAGGCGGAAAAGCTTCCGGCACGCAGAAGAAGAAAAAGAAGAAAAAAAGAAAACAGTGACAGGACCGTGAGAGGGCGGCGCGTCTGACCGATGTGCCGGAGGTCTCCGGAAGAAAAAAACAGGAAACTGCCCGTTGTCTGACGGGTGCTTTCCTGTTTTTGTGCATGAAAGAACAGATCGGACGGCTGTACGGCTGGCTGAACAGCCGCCGGGAAGGAAAGGATGAGTGTGATGGAACGTTGGGTTGTTGCCGCGAAGAGAGCGGATTTTCAGGCGATCGCGGAAAAGTTCAGGATTGATCCGGTGATCGCGCGGTTGATCCGGAACAGAGACGTAGTCGGGGACGAACAGATTCGAGAATATCTTTACGGCGGACTGGAAGAACTGCACGACCCGATGCTGATGAAGGATATGGGAAAGGCGGCTGAGATCCTTGAGAAAAAGATCCGGGAGGGAAAATGGATCCGGATCATAGGGGATTATGACATCGACGGGATTATGTCGACGTATATCCTGCTGACGGGGCTGCGCCGTCTGGGAGCGAAAGTGGATATCCGGATCCCGGACCGGATCGTCGACGGCTATGGACTGAATGAGAATCTGGTGCGGCAGGCGAAGGAGGACGGGGCGGATACGATCCTGACCTGTGACAACGGTATCGCGGCGCTGGATCAGATCCGGCTGGCCAAGGAACTGGGGATGACTGTGGTGGTCACGGATCACCATGAGATTCCCTACGAAGACCTGGAGAACGGCGCCAGGGCGTATCATGTGCCCGAGGCGGACGCTGTGGTGAATCCGAAACAGAAGGACTGCGGATATCCGTTTAAGGGTCTGTGCGGAGGGGCGGTGGCCTGGAAGCTGATCCAGGTGATGCTGAAGCGTTTCGGCCATTCGGAGGAAGAGAGCTTTGACTGGCTGGAATTTGCTGCGATCGCGACAGTTGGAGATGTGATGGATCTGCAGGGAGAAAACAGGATCCTGGTGAAGGAAGGGCTGAAGCGTCTCCACCGCACCGGAAATCTCGGACTTCAGGAACTGATCCGGGTGCAGGGACTGGAACCGGATCAGGTGTCCGCGTACCACATCGGATTTGTCATCGGTCCGTGCCTGAATGCCTCGGGACGGCTGGATACGGCGGAGCGTTCGCTGGCGCTCCTTCTGGCGGAAAAACGTGAGGAAGCGGCGCGGCTGGCCGGTGATCTGAAAGCGCTCAATGAGAGCCGGAAAGAAATGACCCGGCAGGGCGAGGAGAAGGCAGTCCGGCTGGTGGAAGGATCGGATCTGAAATATGACAAGGTGCTGGTGGTCTATCTGCCGGAATGCCATGAGAGTCTGGCGGGCATCATCGCCGGCCGTCTGAGAGAGCATTTTCATAAGCCGTCGATTGTGCTGACCAGGAGCGAGGATGGCGTGAAGGGATCCGGGCGTTCCATTGAGGCATATTCGATGTATGAGGAACTCTGCAAGTGCAGGGAGCTGTTTACGAAGTTCGGCGGACATCCGATGGCAGCAGGGCTTTCCATGGCCGGGGAGGAACAGGTGGAGATCCTCCGGGAAAAGCTGAACCGCCTGTCGACGCTGACGGAAGAGGATTTTGTGGAAAAGGTGACGATCGATGTGCCGATGCCGGTCTCTTACATTACGAAACGTCTGATCTCGCAGATCCAGCTTCTGGAGCCTTTCGGAAAGGGAAATACGAAGCCGTTGTTTGCCCAGAAGGATCTGACTGTTTTAAGCTGCCGGATTTTTGGTAAGAATAGAAATGTGGCAAAGCTACAGGTTCAGGATCCGGGCGGTTACCGGATGGACGCGGTGTATTTCGGGGATGCCGAAACGTTTGCGAAGTTTGCCAGAGAGCATCCTGTGCTGTCGCTGACCTATTATCCGGCCGTCAATGTCTGGAACGGCAGAGAAAATCTGCAGATCACGATTCAGAATTACTGCAGTTAAGGATATGGCGGCGCCGGACGGCAGGACAGGCAGAAAGGTGAGAACACGGGCGCCCGTTCCGGGATTTTCCGGTAAAATGCTGAAATCGTCCGGGGAGACCGGGACGGGGTGGACAGCCGCCTTGATTCTGAGGTAGAATAATGCTATACTATAAGTTACATTGTCAGGTTTTGTAGCTTGGAAGAATGCCTGCGCTGTTGAAATCGTCGATTTTGGCGGGACAACCGGCAGCGGCGGAAGAATACGGATGCCGGGAAAATTTCCGGTGTAGGGAAAGTGGAGGAGAAGAGTTATGAAAAAGCTTGAGGATTATGTGATGAGTATTCCGGATTTTCCGGAACCGGGTGTTATTTTCCGCGATGTGACCAGCGTGCTTCAGGATCCGGACGGATTGAAGCTTTCCATCGACGAGATGCAGAAGTTTGTGAAAGAAGTGGATTGTGATGTGATCTGCGGGACAGAGTCGCGCGGATTTATCTTCGGCATGCCGATCGCCTACAATCTGCACAAGGCATTCGTGCCGATCCGGAAAAAGGGTAAACTCCCCAGGGAAACAATCTCCGCCAGTTATGAACTGGAGTATGGAGAAGCGGAGGTGGAGATCCACAAAGATGCGATCCAACCGGGACAGAAGGTTGTGCTGGTGGATGACCTGATAGCGACAGGCGGAACGATCGAGGCCTGTGCGAGACTGATTGAGGAACTTGGAGGTGAAGTGACAAGAATCGTTTTTCTGATGGAACTCGCTGGACTGAAGGGCAGAGAAAAGCTGGCAAATTATGACGTGAAATCTGTTATCTGCTACGAGGGTAAATAGAAGTGTAGGAGATACATATGGAAGAGGACAGAAAAGTTGTAGAGAAAAAAGAAAAAGATGTCGTTCAGATGGATACCGGCGTCAGAAAAATGGAGGATTTCACAAGTCCGGCGGAACTGTACCGGACCCTGGTGGAAGGGGTGAAACGATACCATCCCTCCGATGACCTGACCATGATCGCCAAGGCGTATCAGGTAGCCGAGGAGGCCCATAAGGGACAGAAGAGAAAGAGCGGCGAACCTTATATTATTCATCCGCTGTGTGTGGCGATCATCCTGGCGGACCTGGAGCTGGATAAGGAGAGCATCGCCGCCGGACTCCTCCACGACGTCGTAGAGGACACGATCATGACGACCGAGGAACTGGAAAAGGAATTTGGCTCCGAGGTTGCGCTGATCGTGGACGGCGTCACGAAACTGGGACGGCTGAGTTATTCCAAGGACAAGGTGGAGGAGCAGGCGGAGAATCTGAGAAAGATGTTTCTGGCAATGGCCAAGGATATCCGCGTGATCCTCGTCAAACTGGCCGACCGGCTGCACAATATGCGCACCGCCAAATACTGGTCACCGGAGAAACAGAAAGAAAAAGCCAGAGAGACGATGGATATTTACGCGCCGATCGCTCAGCGGCTCGGAATCTCGAAGATCAAAGTCGAACTGGACGATCTCTCTTTAAAATATCTGGAGCCGGAAGCCTATTATGATCTTGTGAAAAATGTCAATATGAAGCGCGAAGAGCGCCAGGCGTTTGTTGACAGCATCGTGGAGGATGTGAAAAAAAAGATCGAGGCTGCCGGCATCAAAGGAGAGGTAAACGGGCGGATCAAGCATTTCTTCAGCATCTATAAAAAGATGGTCAATCAGCACAAGACCCTGGATCAGATCTATGATCTGTTTGCAGTGAGGATCATCGTAGATACCGTCAAGGACTGTTACGCGGCGCTGGGAGTGATCCATGAGATGTACACGCCGATTCCGGGAAGATTTAAGGACTATATCGCGATGCCCAAATCGAATATGTATCAGTCGCTCCACACAACGCTGATCGGGCCGAACGGACAGCCGTTTGAGATACAGATTCGGACCTATGAGATGCACCGCACCGCCGAATACGGAATCGCGGCGCACTGGAAATATAAGGAAGCCTCCGACGGCAAGAAAACAGGGCCGGAGCAGGAGGAAGAAAAGCTTAGCTGGCTGCGCCAGATTCTGGAGTGGCAGCAGGACATGTCGGATAATCACGAGTTTATGAGTCTGCTGAAGAGCGACCTGAACCTTTTCTCCGACAATGTGTATTGTTTTACACCGGCAGGAGATGTGAAGACGCTTCCGAGCGGCTCCTGTGCGATTGACTTCGCCTACTCCATCCACAGTGCGGTGGGCAACCGGATGGTGGGAGCGCGGGTCAATGGAAAACTCGTCCCCATTGAGACGGAACTTCACAACGGAGACCGGGTGGAGATCATCACCTCCCTGAACTCTAAAGGACCGAGCCGTGACTGGCTCAAGATAGCAAAAAGCGCTCAGGCAAAGAGCCGCATCAATCAGTGGTTCCGCCATGAGCTGAAAGAAGACAATATCTCCAAGGGAAAAGAGATGTTGAACGCCCATGCGAAGCTGAAGGGCAAGAACCTTGGAATTTATATGAAAAGCCAGTACCAGGAAGCGGTCATGCGAAAATACGGTTTCCGGGACTGGGACTCTGTTCTGGCGGCTGTGGGACACGGCGGCCTGAAGGAAGGACAGGTGCTCAACAAGCTGGTTGAGGCCTATGAAAAGGAACACAAGAAAGAGATCACAGACGAACAGGTCATGGAGGCTGCTGCCGGGACCAAGGCGCTCCCGGTCAGCAAGTCGAAAGGCGGGATCGTCGTGCGGGGCATCCATGATGTGGCAGTACGTTTCTCCAAGTGCTGCAGTCCGATCCCGGGAGATGAGATCGTCGGCTTTGTGACCAGAGGCCGCGGCGTCACCATCCATCGCACCGACTGTATCAATATCCTGAATCTGCCGGAATCCGAGCGCCAGCGGCTGGTCGACGCGGAGTGGGAGCACGATGACAAGGATGGACAGCTTTACACGGTAGAGATCAACGTCTATGCCAACAACCGCACCGGTCTTCTGGTAGATATCTCAAAGATTTTTACCGAGCGGAAGATCGACTTGGCGGCGATGAACGTGCGGACCAGCAAACAGGGAACCGCGACCATCGATATGAGCTTCGACGTCCATAACAACGAGGAACTGAATTCTCTGATCGAGAAAGTCCGTCAGGTGGAGAGCGTGATCGATATCGAACGTTCGAGAGGTTGAAAAAATGAAAGAGATAACAGTGCGGAATCTGGTTCTGGGGATGCTGGGCACCAACTGCTGGCTTCTCCGGAATCCGGGGACCGGTGAAATGCTGATCGTGGATCCGGCGGACTCGCCGGATCAGATCATTCAGGAGGTGGGCGCGATGGAAGGCAGACCGGCAGCGGTGCTGCTGACCCACGGCCACTATGACCATATGCTGGCGGCCAGGGCCGTGAGCGGCCGGTACGGAATCCCGGTTTATGCCCATGAGGAGGAGCAGGAGGTGCTGCGGGATGCGCAGAAAAATCTGTCTGCGGCCTGGAGCACGCCGTACACGATGGAGGCGGACCGGACGGTAAAGGAGGGAGATATTCTCTCTCTCGCAGGCTATGAGATCCGGGTGATGCACACACCGGGCCATACGAAGGGAAGCGTGTGCTATTATCTCCCGGAGGCGGAAGTACTGCTCAGCGGCGATACCCTGTTCTGCGAGTCGTACGGGCGCTATGATTTCCCGACGTCTTCCGGACGGGATCTGGCCGCTTCGGTGAAACGCCTGCTGCGGGAACTCCCGGAAAATGTAAAGGTTTATCCGGGCCACAATGAATCTACCGAAATCGGTTATGAAAAGAGGTACAACCCCCTTGCTTAATATCAGCCTTTGTTTTAACAGAAAAGATTTTGAATACGACGTTTACTCTCTGATCCGTGCCTTTGAACCCGGCTGCCAGATCGTGACCTGGTATGAGGGGGAGAAGGAGCCGGATCAGGTGGATGGAACTTGGGAGCGCTATCAGGTTCATTACGAACCGGACAGGATTTTCTTTTCCATTCACCGAGGAGAGGAGACGGTCTGCGAGGAACAGGTGCCGGTGGAGTATGACAGAGACCGGGTACATACGAAAAATGTACTGAAACAGCTGGTCTATCGTACACTCTCACAGGTGACGGGCAAACAGCTTCCGTGGGGCGATCTGACAGGGATCCGCCCGACCAAGATCCCGATGAAGCTTCTGGAGGAGGGATGGAAAAATACGGAGATCGCCGAATATATGCGCAGTACGTATTTTACCAGCCCTCAGAAAACGGCGCTGGCGATCACCATCGCCAACCGGGAACGGGCGATCCTGGAGCCGATCAATTACGAAAGAGGATACAGTCTGTATGTGGGAATCCCCTTCTGCCCGAGCATCTGTCTGTACTGTTCTTTCGGTTCCCATGTGCTGAGCCGCTGGGAACACATGGTGGAACCGTATCTGGAAGCGTTGTTCCGGGAACTGCAGTTTATCAGTGAACAGATGAAAGATTATACGCTGGATACGGTCTACATCGGCGGAGGAACTCCGACGACGCTGACTCCGGACCAGATGCGGAGACTTCTGACAGTCCTCTCGAAGGAATTTCCCCTGGATCAGGTGCAGGAGTTTACCGTGGAGGCGGGAAGACCGGATACGATCACCCGTGAGATCCTGGAAGTCCTTCGGGAGTTTCCCGTCAGCCGGATCTCGATCAATCCCCAGACCATGAACCAGGAGACGCTGGATCTGATCGGACGGAGACATACTGTCAAAGAGACGGTGGAGACGTTCCATATGGCCCGCGAATTGGGATTTGACAATATTAATATGGATCTGATTGTCGGGCTTCCCGGGGAGGATGCAGTGAAGGTTGCCCATACGCTGGAGGAGATCGAGAAATTGAGTCCGGATTCCCTGACGGTTCACTCCCTGGCGCTGAAGCGGGCGACAAGACTGAATCTGATGAAAGACCAGTATACGGAAATTTCTTTCGAGAATTCTGCGGAGATCATGGACATGGCTCAGGACTGTGCGCGGCGCATGGGGATGGGATCGTATTATATGTACCGGCAGAAAAATATCGCCGGAAATTTTGAGAATGTCGGCTATTCCCGGGAGGGCAAGGCCGGAATTTATAATATACTCATTATGGAAGAAAAACAGTCGATCCTGGCGGCGGGAGCAGGGGCGTCCACGAAATTTGTTTTTCAGAATGGAGAACGAATCGAACGGGTGGAAAATGTCAAGGATCTGAAAAACTACGTGGAGCGTATCGACGAGATGATCGAGCGCAAGCGCGCCGGGATCCGGAAGTACTTGAGAAACGACGGCGGTTGTCAGGACGGCTGTCAGAAGACACAACAGGAGCAGTGACGGAACATGGAAAAAGAACACCAGCTGCATATGCTGCGGTATACGCTGACGGAGCAGATCATTCACGGGATGGAAGTCAGCAATCTCGCCTACGATGTGGGAAAAGAACTGGGTCTGCCCGTGGAACTGTGCCATGAACTGGCGGTTGCGGGGATCGTTCACGATATCGGAAAGATCCCTCTCAGCGGATATGTGGAGGGGGATGACACGCTGGTGGTGGAGGAAATGCGGTTTGTGAGAATGCACGCCCAGCTCAGTTATGAACTGCTGAAAGACCGGGGGTATTCCAGTTTTATCCTGGATGCGATTCTCTACCATCACGAAAATATGGACGGAAGCGGATATCCGGACAATCTCTCCGGGGAGAAAATCCCTTACGGAGCAAGGATCCTGCGTATCTGCGACGTTTACAGTGCGCTGACTTCGGATCGCCCGTACCGCAGAGCGTTCGACAGGGACACAGCGATCGAATTGATGATTGACGAAATCAAAAATTTTGATATGGAAATTTTTATCGCTTTTCTGAGGGTAGTACACGATCATCCTCAGCGGGTGATCCATCTGGAAAGTATCGAAGGAATCATAGAAGGAGAACTGAAACAATGACACTGAAAAAGAAACCGGTAACAGGAATGAAGGACATTCTGCCAAGAGAGATGGCGATCCGTGATTATGTGATCCGGCTGATTAAGGAGACGTACGCTTCTTTCGGCTTCACATCCATGGAGACTCCCTGTGTGGAGCACATCGAAAATCTGTGCAGCAAACAGGGCGGAGACAATGAGAAGCTGATCTTTAAGATCCTGAAGCGCGGAGAGAAGCTGAAACTGGAAACTGCGAAAGAGGAAGCCGATCTTGTGGACAGCGGACTCCGTTACGATCTGACTGTGCCTCTGTGCCGCTACTATTCCAACAATGCCAACGATCTTCCGGCGCCGTTCAAGGCTCTTCAGATGGGGAATGTATGGCGTGCGGACCGTCCCCAGCGAGGACGATTCCGCCAGTTTATGCAGTGCGATATCGATATCCTCGGCGAGCCATCCAACCTGGCGGAGATCGAACTGATCCTGGCAACGACGACGCTCCTTGGAAAACTGGATTTCAAAAACTTTACAATCCGGATCAATGACCGCCGGATCCTGAAGGCGATGGCAGCTTACAGCGGTTTTCCGGAGAAATCCTGGGACGCTGTCTTTATCACTCTCGACAAGATGGACAAGATTGGACTGGACGGTGTAGCAAAGGAACTGGCGGAAGCCGGATTTGCACAGGAGACCATCGACCGGTATCTGGCGCTGTTCGAACAGGTGACGCCGGATACAAAGGGCGTAGAGTTCTGCAAGGAGAAATTGGGAGACTTCCTGAAAGCGGAGTATGCCGACGGGCTGATCGATATTATGAATACTGTGGAAGCAGTGAAAAACGCGGATTTCAAGATCGCCTTTGATCCGACGCTGGTGCGGGGAATGTCTTATTATACGGGAACGATCTTTGAGATCGCGATGGATGAATTCGGCGGAAGCGTCGGCGGCGGCGGCCGTTACGATGAGATGATCGGCAAATTTACCGGAAATCAAACCTGCGCCTGCGGATTTTCCATTGGATTCGAGCGTATCGTCATGCTGCTTCTGGAAAGGGATTATCAGATTCCGGGAGCACAGCAGAAAAAGGCATACCTGGTGGAGAAAAACATGCCGGCAGACAAGATGCAGCAGATTTTTGCCCGCGCGATGGAGGAGCGGAAGTCCGGCGTCTGCGTCAATCTCTCTGTGATGAAGAAAAACAAGAAATTCCAGAAAGAGCAGTTGGCCCAGGAAGGCTACGATGTGATCGAGGAATTTTTTGCCGACAGGATGTAAAAGACCGGACGGCGAGCATTGCAAGGGAAACGTTCCGTCAGAGGAACGCTTGCTGTGCTGCAGCTGATACGGCGATGAAATCAAAAAAAAGAGAATACCGGCGAACCGTCGAAGACGGGCATGACCGGAATACAGGTAACTGGAGGAAAGAAACAGAAAATGGCTGAATCAATGAAAGGTCTGAAACGCACCTGCCGCTGCGCCGAGGTGACGAAGGCCAACGTAGGAGAAAAAGTAACCCTGATGGGATGGGTGCAGAAAAACAGAAACAAGGGCGGTCTGATCTTTGTGGATCTGCGCGACCGTTCCGGGATCATGCAGATCATCTTCGAGAACGGACAGTGCAGCGACGAGGTGTTCGCAAAAGCGGGAAAACTCCGCAGTGAATTTGTCATCGCTGTCGTCGGCACCGTACAGCTCCGTTCCGGCGCAGTCAATGAGAATCTTGCGACCGGAGAGCTGGAGGTCGTGGCGGAGGATCTGAGAATCCTCTCCGAGTCCGAGACGCCGCCGTTTCCTATCGAGGAGAATTCCAAGACAAGAGAGGAAGTACGTCTGAAATACCGCTCCCTGGATCTTCGCCGTCCGGATCTTCAGAGAAATCTGATCATGCGCTCCAAGGTGACCATGCTGATCCGCCGGTTTATGGAAAAAGAGGGCTTTCTGGAGATCGAGACTCCGATGCTGACGAAATCCACGCCGGAGGGCGCGAGGGATTATCTGGTTCCCAGCCGTGTACATCCGGGCAGCTTTTACGCTCTGCCGCAGTCCCCGCAGCTTTTCAAACAGCTGCTGATGTGTTCCGGTTATGACCGGTATATGCAGATCGCGCGATGCTTCCGTGATGAGGATCTGCGTGCGGACCGCCAGCCGGAATTCACACAGGTGGACATGGAGCTGGCATTTGTGGATGTGGATGATGTCATCGACGTCAACGAGCGTCTGCTGGCGTATCTGTTCCATGAGGTTCTCGGCGTCGAAGTGTCTCTGCCGATCCAGAGAATGACCTGGCAGGAGGCGATGGACCGGTTCGGATCCGACAAGCCGGATCTTCGTTTCGGAATGGAACTGAAGAATGTTTCCGATGTTGTCCGCGACTGCGAGTTTGCAGTCTTCAAGAACGCTCTGGAAGCAGGCGGTTCCGTGCGCGGAATCAACGCAAAAGGACAAGGCGGTATGCCGCGCAAAAAGATTGACAAACTGGTGGAGTTTGCAAAAGGATACGGTGCCAAAGGCCTGGCATATATCGCGATCCAGGAGGACGGATCTCTCAAGTCCTCGTTTGCAAAATTCATGACCGAAGAGCAGATGAAGAATCTGGTAAACGCGATGGAAGGCGAGCCGGGAGACCTGCTGCTGTTCGCGGCCGATAAGACCAAATTGGTCTGGAACGTTCTGGGCGCGCTTCGTCTGGAACTGGGCGAGCAGATGGGCCTGATGGATAAAAATGAGTATCGCTTCGTGTGGATCACAGAGTTTCCGCTTCTGGAATGGTCTGACGAGGAAAACAGATACACTGCAATGCATCACCCGTTCACCATGCCGATGGATGAGGACATTCCGCTTCTGGATACCGATCCGGGCGCAGTCCGCGCGAAAGCCTACGATATCGTCCTGAACGGAAGCGAGATCGGAGGAGGAAGTGTCAGAATCCATCAGAACGACATTCAGGAAAAAATGTTTGAGATGCTGGGATTCACGAAAGAGCAGGCACACAGCCAGTTCGGCTTCCTGCTGGAGGCATTCAAGTACGGCGTTCCGCCGCACGCAGGACTTGCCTACGGTCTGGACCGCCTGATCATGGAGATGGCTAAGATCGACAACATCCGCGACGTCATCGCGTTCCCGAAGGTAAAAGACGCCTCCTGCCTGATGACCGAAGCGCCGAGCCCGGTAGATCCGGTTCAGCTGGAAGAACTCGGCCTGAAGATCGAGACAGAGCAACCGTAATCGGGCAGACGAGACCGCGGTCTGTTCCGGCCGGCTGAAAAGAAAAAAATATCCAGACATTTCAAAAGCCTCCGGGCGGGTCCGGGGAAGCAAAAAACGCTTCGCCCGGCCTGACCGGAGGCTTTTTTGATTAAAATTTAAGACATTTCCGCCGCCATAAAAAAAGACAGATTTCTGCCCTGCCGGAAACCGGACCGTCTCAGAAGCCTGCCGGAAATCAAGAAATCAGAGAAGCCCCTGCCGGAACAGAAACAAAACAAGAACACACTGAAGAACAAGGATCACCGGGATCCCGAGGACAAAAGACTGGTGGTGGGTCTTGTGACGGAACCCATATATCCCGGCCAGACACCCCAAGGAACCTCCCAGCAAAGCCACTGCAAACAACGTCTTTTCCGGAATCCTCCACCTGTGCCGCCTTGCCCTGGATTTATCCATTCCAAACAACAGAAACCCCGCCAGATTGACCGCCAGCAAATAACACAAAAAAATATTTATACCATTCATTGCACCATCCCCTTATGTTTGTCAGACCTTTCCCGCATTCCTCTCATACGAGACCTTCCCGCTGATCCTGCACGATCCGCGGTCATGACATATCACCATCATACCCGAAATCATCCCCAAATACCAGTATGTCCCCCAATAAAGATCGATTTCTGGCTGAACTGTAACCATGATCCCCGTAGACATTCAATTCATCACAAAACAATTTTCAAGCCCGGATATCCACAGGAGCTATGCTTTCATATCTCTGTGCATCAAAATAAAATACAATTTCGAACAAATTAATACTTAGCGCCCTTAACTGATAAAAAAATTCAATTTGACAAAATCCACAGATTTTGTCTCCACGCACACTCCCTCCGGCGGCCAGCCAACAGAAGTTGCGAAAAGAGGCGTGCCGGACGGTGCGGATGCGGCGGGCATCTGGGGGACGGTACAGAAAAATCAGGCTTCCCGGCGGCTCTGAAACGGGGCAGGCGAAGTGCTTCACGCACTGAGCCTGAGGAGCACTGAAACGAGAACGCATCAAGCGTTCTCGTTGAATTGCTCCGGTACCCGTTTCAGAGTCGCCGGGAAGCCGATTTTTCTACCGTTCCCCAGCCGCCCGCCGCATCCGCACCGTCCGGCACGCCCCTTTTCACAGCTTCGTCCGCAGCCACCTCCTCCTAACCTTTATTGAATGGTAAGGAAAAAGTAAAACATCCCGCCCCAAACTATGGTACGATAGAAGAAAAGCAATCCGCCGCACCATGCGCATCCGGCGGCGGACAGAACAGTGTTTGCCGAAGAAAAAAAATTTGACGGTATTCTTCGGAAAATGAGGAGGGCCAGTTTGGAACGCACGTCCAAATCTGCCCATATGACGCAGCAAATGTGTCAGAAGGAGGTAAGAATGAAGAAAAAAACAGTTGCAATTCTGTGTGCAGTTCTTGTCGTTATTTTGGCGGGCGTGGGACTGTTGTGGTATTTTTTCCGGAACAGCGGGACAAAGGAAGATGAGACAGTGGTTTACGTCAACACGGTCTCCCAGCTGACCGGAATTCTCCAGGGCAACGGACTCCAGAACCGGTTTGCCGGTACTGTTGAGTCGAAAAATACCTGGAAAGTGGAAAAAAATACGGAAAAGACGGTGAAGGAAGTCTATGTGGAGGTGGGACAGGAGGTTCAGCAGGGAACGCCGCTGTTCTCCTATGACACAGATCAGTTCCAGGCGAATCTGGAGCAGGCGCGTCTCGATCTGGAGCGGGGACAGAATGAGATTTCCAGTATGAGAGACAACATTTCCCAGCTGCAAAAGGAAAAGAAATCTGCGCCCAAAGATCAGCAGGCGAATCTTACACTGGAAATTCAGCAGGCGGAGCTGGATCTGAAGAAAAAAGAGTATGAAGTAAAAAGCAAGCAGAGCGAGATTGACGGCCTGGAAAGCGACATAGTCAATGCGACGGTGGTCAGCGAGATCGCGGGTGTAGTGAAGACCATCAATAACGATGACTCCAATACTATGAACTATTACGGAAATTCCGACAATTCATTTATCACAGTTCTGGAAACCGGTACCTTCCAGGTAAAAGCAAGTATCAACGAGCAGAATATGGGCTCTGTTTCTGAAGGTATGCGGGTAGTTGTTCATTCCCGGGCAGATTCCGAAAAAACATGGATGGGAACGGTCAGCAAGATCGATCTGGAGAACGCTCAGGCGGCGGGCAATATGTATGGAATGATGTCCTCGGACGGAAGCGCGACACAGTCCAGTAATTATCCGTTTTATGTAGATCTGGATTCCAGCGACGGTCTGATGCTGGGGCAGCATGTGTATGTGGAACCGGATAACGGGCAGGGTGCGGAACCGAAGACTGGTCTGTGGCTTCCGGAGTATTATATCAACGATATCGACACAGCTCCTTATGTATGGGCGGACAATGGGAAGAACCGCCTGGAAAAACGTTCTGTGGATCTTGGGGCATACGACGGGACCATGATGGAATATGAGATCAAAGGCGGATTGACGGAGGAGGATGCGATCACCTTCCCGGAGGACGGCCTGGAAGAAGGTATGACGACAGTACTCAGCGAAGATGGAAGTCTCGGACTGTATGATCCGAACAATGACGGCAGCATGGAAGACTTTACCGAAGGGGACGGCCTGGAGGAAGTGCCGATGGATGCCGGAGCAGGAATGGATGATATGATGCCGGCGGACGGTGAAGGAGAGGTTCTCACGGAAGAGGATATGGGAATGGATGATCTGTCCGGCGAAGATGGATCGGAGGTCCTTACAGATGACGGTATGGGAAACAGCGAGCCGATGGAAGATGCCGGAGGTGTCTCAACGCAGGAAGCAGGAAGTGAGGTGGCGGTTCCGTGATTCTACAGATGAGTGGGATTTGTAAAGACTATCTGCAGGGCAAGATGACGGTTCCTGTTCTGCGGGATATTGACTTCTCGATGGAAGAGGGAGAATATGTGGCGATCATGGGACCGTCCGGTTCCGGCAAGACGACGCTGATGAACATTGTCGGTTGCCTGGATCAGGCGACCAGTGGGACCTTTTTTCTGGACGGGGAGGACATCAGCAAATGTTCCGATAACCGGATGTCCGATATCCGCCTGAAAAAGATCGGATTTGTCTTTCAGAATTTTCAGCTTCTTCCCAGACAGTCGGCGCTGGACAATGTGGCGCTTCCTCTGTGCTATGCGGGAATCGCAAAGAAAGAACGGCGGGAGCGGGCGGCTGCTGCGCTGGAGCGTGTAGGTCTCGGAGACCGTATGGAATTCAAACCGAATCAGCTGTCCGGAGGCCAGAAACAGAGGGTGGCGATCGCCCGGGCGATGGTCAATCGTCCGAGGATCCTTCTGGCGGATGAACCGACCGGGGCGCTGGATTCCAGATCAGGCGAGCAGGTGATGAAATTGTTTGAGAGCCTTCACAGCGAGGGCGTCAGTATTCTGATGATCACCCATGATGCGGGGATCGCTTCCCATGCGGAGCGTATCGTTGAGATCAGGGACGGCAGACTGAACAACAGGGAGGTGGAGACAGAATGAAAAAACGGAATGTGATTGTCGCAGCGCTTCTGGCGGTTGCCATCGTCGGCGGAAGTATCGGGGGATATTATGGTTTCCGCTCGATGAACCGTCCGGTGACAATGGTCTATGCGGTCAGCGAGCTGAGCAGCGGCTATTGGGGAGACAATATGACGCTGGACGGAATGATTACTTCCGACGCCTCCCAGAACATTTACCTTTCCACGGAACAGAAAGTAAAAGAAGTGCTGGTCCAGGAGGGGGACACCGTCCAGGAGGGCGACGTATTGATGTCCTATGATACGACGACGAAGGAACTGGAACTGGAAACCATGGAGCTGGACCAGAAACAGACCGGTCTGAAACTGGATCAGGCGAAGGAACAGCTGGAAAAGCTGAAGAAGATGAAACCGGTGTCGGAGACCCCGTTGAATCCGAATCTGGAGGATCCTGTAATGGAAGATCCGTTCTTCCCTGATTTTCCCGGAATGGAAGATCCATGGACGGAGGATCCGGGCGTGGAAGATCCCGGTATGGAAGACCCGGGAGTGGAGGATCCGGGAAATGTTCCGCCGGCGGAAGATCCGGGGAGCAGTGATCCGGTAGATGTTCCCGGGGAAGAACCCGCGCCGACGCCGGAACCGACGTATGATGACGCGGTAGTTTATGACGGTGATCAGAAGCCGCTCGGGAAAGATGCACAGGCGTATAAAGGAACCGGAGAAGAGGGGGATCCCCTGGTATTTCTCTGCCGCCCGGGTACGGTCATTACCGGAGAATTTTTCAATCGAATGGCCGGTTTTTCCGGCGATACGTCTGACGGTGGACAGGACGGCCGGAAATCCTTCCGGTTCCGCCTGGAGATCCGGGAAGGAGACAAAGCGTCCGGAAAACTGCAGACCGTATGGGAACAGGACGGCGCTATGATCACGGAGCCGTATGACGCGGAGTATCGTACGGTCTTCCAGATGGGCAGCAGGACAGACGAGAGACCGGAAATTTTATTCGAGAAACCGCTGACCAGCATTTCTGCAGAGGAAGGGCAGACTGTGGAACTCGGACTGAAAGTGAAGGAAGAGGAAGGCGTTGTCTACCGTTATCGGTGGTTTTACAAAGCGCTGGAAGATACGGAAAAGCGGCAGGGACAGGAGGATCCGCAAGATCAGGCGGACAGCGGACAGGAAGCGTCAGACGGAACTGGCGAGTTATCCGGAAATAAAGATTCGTGGATCGAACTTCCGGAGTATGCGGATCTGAGCCGGATCACACTGGAAGCGGTGACGGAAAAGGAGCAGGGAAATTATATGGTTCAGGTCACGGCTGAAAATGCATATGGGACTTCTGAGGCTGTTGCGACGTCCTGTGTGACCGTGGAGAAGAAACAGGGATCGGAGAATCCGGAGCCCACGGTTACACCGGAACCGACGGAAACGCCGGATGACCAGAAACCTGCAGGCACACCGACGCCGGAGCCGACGAAAACTCCGACGGAGACACCGGCGGTCACGCCGGAGCCGACAACGGCTCCGACAGATACACCGACACCGGAACCGACGGAAACTCCGACAGACACTCCTGTTGTGACACCGGAGGCGACCGGAGAACCGGAGATCACTCCATCGGGAGCACCGGATCAGGAGGAGACGACATCGTCTTCGGAAGAACTTTCTTCGCAGACGAAGGTGCAGAAAGAATCCGGTTCTCCGTTGACAGCGGAAACTACGGGATCTTCTGCGGCGGGAGAAGCTTCTGCCGGAAAGCTGATTCTTCTGGCCGGAAGCAGCGGCAATGAAAGCGATGACAGTGGGAACACACAGGTAAACTTGTCAGACCTTCAGGAAACTTATACGAAAGAGGAGCTGAAACAGGCGATCGCTGACAAGGAGAAGGAGATCCGAGATCTGCAGCTGAATCAGAGAGAGGCGGAACTGAAGATCCGGAATGCCAGAAAAGATCTGGAGGATCAGACGGTAAGGGCGACGATCGCCGGCGTGGTCCGCAAGGTAGGCGACCCGGAGAAACCATCCCAGGACGGATCCGCATTTATCCAGGTGGACAGTCAGCAGGGACTGTATGTAAAGGGATATGTCAGCGAACTGATGCTCGATCAGCTGGTTCCGGGGACGATGGTACAGGTGAGCTCCTGGTCCAGCGGCGCTTTCGCGATGGCGACCGTGAAGGAGGTTTCTCCTTACCCGACGGATGAATATGCTTCCTACGGAAGCGGCGCGCAGGCGTCCTATTATCCGTTCACCGCTCTGATCAACGACGGCGCCGACGGTTTCCAGAATATGGAGTCCGTCAGCATTTCCCTGACGGTGGGAATGGATGACGCATCTCAGAACGCGATTTATCTGAGCAAATCCTTTATCCGGGAAGAGAATGGCCAGAAATATGTCTATGTCCGCGGAGAGGACGGAACACTGGAACGCCGTCCGATCGTGACAGGAAAGATCCTTTGGGGTTCGGAGTATGAGATCAAGAGCGGTCTGACATCAGAAGACTATATTGCTTTCCCATATGCAAAGAATGAACTGGAAGGTACAAAGACAGAGGAAAGTACGCTGTCGGAACTGTACAATTATTAAGGAGGGGAGAATATGTTGGAAAATATCAGACTGTCCTTTCAGGGGATCTGGTCTCATAAGATGCGCTCCTTTCTGACAATGCTCGGAATTATCATCGGAATTGCCTCGATCATCTCGATCGTATCCACGATCAAGGGAACCAATGAACAGATCAAAGAGAATTTGATTGGAGCGGGAAACAACAATGTAAAAATTCAGCTTTACCAGGGAGAGGGGACCTACTGGATGGACAGCGGGATTCCCAACGGTGTCTACCAGCTTTCCGATGAACAGAAGCAGGAAATTCTGGATCTCGACGAGGTGGAAAATGCTTCTTTCTATCAGGAGAGAACGTATGCGGATGGGATCGCCTATGGAAGTACAAATCTGGAAGGCGGAAACGTCATGGGGATCGATCAGAATTATCTGTCTACCTGCGGCTACCAGATCTATCAGGGACGAATGTTCATTGACAGCGATTTTGAACAGATGAGGAAAGTGGTTCTGCTGGACGACACGGCAGCGCAGGCCATGTTTCAGGAGGAAGAGCCTCTGGGAAAGGTGATCGAGATCAGAAACGAGCCGTTTACGGTGGTGGGTGTTGTGAAAAAGTCAGATTCCTTCCAGCCGGTGATCCAGTCCATGGAGGATTACAACACGTACAGCCAGACGTCCTACGCGACAGTTTTTCTGCCGAATACCTGCTGGCCGATCATATACCAGTTTGACGAGCCGGAAAATGCAGTTGTCATGGCGAAGACGACGGAGGATATGAGCGCGGTCGGAAAGAAGGCGGCGGAGATCATGAATCAGTCAATCACAAACACGACGGATTCCCTCAGCTACAAGGCGGAAGATCTGCTGGAGAAGGCAAAGAGCCTGCAGGATCTGAGTCAGAGTACTAACAGCCAGCTGATTTGGATCGCCAGTATTTCGCTGCTGGTCGGAGGAATCGGCGTTATGAACATCATGCTGGTATCCGTTACCGAGAGAACCAGCGAGATCGGCCTGAAGAAAGCAATCGGAGCCCGGAAGCGCCGGATCCTGGCACAGTTTCTGACGGAGGCGGCAGTGCTGACAAGTATCGGCGGACTGATCGGAGTTTTGGCCGGAATCGTCATGGCTCAGGTGATCTCCAGAATGTCCAAGACGCCGGTGGCGATCAGTGTGCCTTCGATCATTTTGTCCGTGGCGTTTTCCATGGTGATCGGTATTGTGTTCGGATTGCTGCCATCGGTGAAGGCGGCAAACCTGAATCCGATCGACGCGCTGCGCAGAGAGTGATTCAAATAGATAACCTGGTCCATGGCAGCCGGTGTACGGCTTATTGCGGTACACCGGCTGCCATGTTTTTTTCCGGCAAGTGAGGAAGAATCTTTACAATTCAGCAGAAGTCGTTTATACTACTTTAGAAATCCACATGCTGAACCTGTCATGGTATAAGTTTTTATAAAAAAGTAAGAATCGTTCACAGATATTTTCCGCACGTCATGGTATAATGGTAAAAAACAACAGTATTGGGAGACGGAACATGAACATATTATTTTTTATTACACCGAAAAGTGAAACTGCTTATATTTATGATGACTTCACATTGCGGCAGACCATAGAGAAAATGGAATATCACAAATACACCGCGATTCCGATTCTGAATCGGAAGGGAAATTACATAGGTACAGTCACAGAGGGAGATCTGCTCAGGATCATTAAGGAACAGTATACGCTGAGCCTGCACGATGCGGAAGATGTTCCGATCTGGCAGGTGCCGAGAAGATGGACCTATGAACCTGTCAACATAAATTGCAATATTGAGGATCTGATTGAGATTTCGATGCGCCAGAACTTTGTCCCGGTGGTGGACGACGAAGGCGTGTTCATCGGTATTATCCGCAGAAAAGATATTATTCAGTATTGTTACGAAAAAAGCGGGATTTGTGAAAAAGAACATGAGAAAGTGGCTGTTCAGTGATCGGGTATGACTGACACCGGGGGGAGTCCGGGCCACAAATCTTATTGTCGGAAAAGGCGCAGCAGCGCCATAGGAAAACATGTAGAAGTGAGGAGCGATTTATGAAAAAGTTAATGGAACAGATTGGTGAAGAACTGGTAGCGGCTTTTGAGAAGGCCGGTTATGAGCCGTCCTACGCAAAGGTTACCGTTTCCAACCGTCCGGACTTATGTGAATTCCAGTGTAACGGGGCGATGGCGGCGGCGAAACAGTATCGCAAGGCGCCGGTCCAGATCGCGACAGCTGTCGTGGAAGCTTTGGAAAAAGACGGTGTGATCGGATCTGCGGAGGCGGTGAATCCGGGATTTATCAATCTGAAAGTCCGTCCGGAAGCACTCAGCGATTATCTGAATCAGATGCAGACGGACAAGGATTTATCTGTGGAAAAGACGACAGAGCCGAAGACAATTATTGTGGATTACGGCGGAGCGAATGCGGCAAAACCGTTGCATGTGGGACATCTCCGTTCTGCGATCATCGGGGAGAGCGTTAAGCGTATGTGCCGATTTATGGGACATCATGTGATCGGCGACGTACATCTGGGGGACTGGGGTCTGCAGATGGGTCTGATCATCACGGAACTGTCCGAGCGGAAACCGGAGCTGCCGTACTTTGACGAGACTTATACCGGGGAGTATCCGAAAGAGCCTCCGTTTACGATCAGTGAGCTGGAGGAAATCTATCCTGCGGCAAGCGCACGTTCCAAGGAAGATGCGGAATATAAGGAGAGAGCTCTGACTGCTACTTTTGAACTTCAGCAGGGAAGACCGGGATACCGGGCGCTCTGGAGACATATCATGAATGTTTCAGTTGCAGACCTGAAAAAGAATTATACGAATCTGAATGTGGAGTTTGATCTGTGGAAAGGGGAATCTGACGTCCAGGATTACATTCCCAAAATGGCCGAGTACATGAAAGACGCAGGATATGCGTATTACGATCAGGGTGCTTTGATCGTGGACATTAAGGAAGAGAGCGATACGAAAGAAATCCCGCCGTGTATGATCCTGAAATCGGACGGAGCGGCTCTTTACACCACGACGGATCTGGCGACGATTATGGACCGTATGGAACACTATCAGCCGGATGAGATGATTTACCTGGCGGATAAACGTCAGGAACTTCACTTCACCCAGGTTTTCCGCTGCGCGAGAAAGACGAAACTGGTAAAGGAAGACACAAAGCTTACCTTTATCGGATTCGGAACCATGAATGGTAAGGACGGAAAGCCGTTTAAGACCCGCGACGGCGGTGTGATGCGCCTGGAACACCTGATTTCCGATATCAATGAGGAAATGTTCCGCAAGATCGTGGAAAACCGCAGTGTAAAAGACAAAGAGGCGGAAGGTACCGCGAAGATCGTAGGGCTTTCTGCATTGAAATACGGCGACCTGTCCAACCAGGCGTCCAAGGATTATGTATTTGATATCGACCGTTTTACTTCCTTTGAGGGCAATACAGGTCCGTATATTCTGTATACCATTGTACGTATCAAATCGATCCTTGCGCGATTTGCGCAGGAGGGAGGAACTCTGGAAAAAGGTGTAATGCTTGCACCGGTCGGCGAGAGCGAAAAATCTCTGATGCTGTCCGCGGCCGGATTTAATGTGATGATGGAAAATGCATTTGAGGAGAAAGCACCCCACAAAATCTGTGCGTACATTTATGAGCTGGCAAATCAGTTCAATCATTTCTATCATGAGACGAAGATCCTCAGCGAAGAAGACCCGAAACGGAAAGCGTCCTACCTGGCGTTGCTGGATCTGGTACGGGAGGTTCTCGAGACCAGTATCGACGTTCTAGGTTTCGAGGCGCCGGAGAGAATGTGATCCGATTATCCCCGTTCTGCCGGGAAGCGTTTTTCATTGGCCGGGGTCGGTAACTGTTCTGTCGGAAAAAGTTTACTTTACATGTCTAAAGAAATGTTACAGTTTAGCGAGGTCTGCGCATTTACTGCGCAGACCTATTCCTGTCAAATGGAGAGATCTATGAAAAATCCCCAAAGAGAGAATCACAGAGAAATGGTTCAGCTGTCTGGAACGTTGCAAAAAGGAAACAGCGGAAGTATGTGTTTCCTGCGGATCCATGGTTCCGGCAGCATTTATTTTCTGCTCCGCCGGATCGGCAAAGGAGGGACGGCGGAAGTCTGGAAGGCAGTAAAACTGCCGGGTCTGCAGATCTGTGCGGTGAAAATCAGAGAAAAGACAGAAACAGAAAAATCGGAGGATGAAAAAGGGAACCGTACTGTTGAGAGACGGAAAGCCTGGACGCTGCTGCCCCTGGAAGCGGAGGCCAGACTCCTGAAAGCACTGACACAGACGTCCCAAAATCCTGTCCGAAACGGGGAATTTCCGGAATTTCCCCGCTTTATCGAATACATCCGGGGCCGGAATCACGAATACCTCGTGATGGAATATCTCCGCGGTGTCACACTCGGCGAATACCTGAGAAAAGGAAACTCCTGTTCCGCAGAAGAGATCAGGGAGTTGTCGTCACATCTCTTTGCCTTTCTTGAAAAACTCCACCGAAGGACTCCCCCTGTTTTGTTTCTTGATCTCACTCCGGATAATATCCTGCTGGATCGAAGCGGAAAACTTCGCATGATCGATCTCGGAGCGGCGTCTGCCTGGTATTACAGAGAAGAAATGGCGGAAACCATTCTGTACGGAACTCCCGGCTATGCCGCTCCGGAACTGTACAGCGGCTGTCCCGGCCCGGCCACAGATTTCTACAATCTGCACGTTCTCCTCGAGCTCCTGGCCGCCTGTGGCAATACCTCCGGATAAACGGTAAGGGTTTTCTTTGATCGAATGAATAGTATATCCGTAACCGTTCAGCTGACTGAACGGTTACGGATTCCCCGCCGGTCCGGCGCGCTCACATTGAAAAAAAGTCCGCGCTGTGCTACAATGGCAGTACCCTGAGAGGGCAGAGTTTTTGTAGGCGTTCGGCCGTTGAACCTCGTTTCACGATGAGCCGGATGCTGTCCTGTCAGGCGGCAAACAGAAAGATAAAATCAGGGAGAAAAAGAATGTCAGAAGTGATCTTATTTGATCTGGACGGAACACTGACCGATTCCGGACCGGGCATCACCCGCTGCGTTCAGTATGCTCTGCGCCATTTCGGAATTGAAGAACCCGATACGAAAAAGCTGGAATGTTTTATCGGGCCGCCTCTGAAAGAAATGTTTATGGAGTACGCAGGACTGGACGACGCGCAGGCGGAGGAAGCGGTGGCGAAGTACCGGGAGCGATACACGTCCAAAGGAATTTTTGAAAACGAAGTCTACGAAGGGATCCCCGAGCTCCTTCAGCTCTGCCGGGACAAGGGCAGGATCCTCGGTGTGGCGTCCTCGAAACCTCAGGTATTTGTAGAACAGATCCTGGAACATTTCGGACTCCGCCAGTATTTCGACGTCGTGGTCGGAGCAGAGTTGGACGGCAGGCGAACCGACAAGGCGGAAGTGATCGAGGAAGCGCTGCATCAGCTCGGATGCGAGAAAAACCGTCAGAACGTGCTAATGGTCGGAGATCGAAAGCATGATGTTGAGGGCGCGGCGGCCTGCGGACTGCAGTGTATCGGCGCGGCTTACGGATACGGCGGGAGAGAAGAACTGGAGCAGGCGGGAGCCGTCTATGTGGCAGATACCGTGGAGGATCTGAAGATCCTCGCAAAAAATTTTCCGAGACCTTCCTGGAGAAAGTTCCGTCTCAGAAAGGAACTGCTGGGACAGTACAGAGAGAAAAAAACAGGCAGATCAGAGAATGACCTGATGGCACAGATTCCGATGAAGAGCAAAATCTGGCGGATCCTGAAACCGATGCTTACGTATGATATCATTCTGATCCTTGTGACCTATCTGGGAGCGCTGCTCCTGATGACATTTACCGGAATGGGCAGTCTGGAAGAGCGGATGTATCAGACATCGGCGCTGATGACGGGCATTGCGTGCCTGATCGCGATCCCGCTCTTGTGGAAGCAGATGAAGGGCGACGAAGGAATGTTTACGATGGAGCGCCATCAGTGGGATGTTCCGACGGGAACTGCCTGTGTTCTTCTGGTGATGAGCTTCGGACATCTTCTGAATACGTTTCTCAACGTCACCGGTTTCACCGCTTTCTTCAGCGGCTACAGTCAGCTTGCGTCGGACATTTATGAGGGGCAGAACTGGCTTCTGCTGGTCGTGACCGTGGGAATTTTAAGTTCGATCGCGGAAGAGTTGGCTTTCCGTGGAATGATCTACCAGAGAGCGAAGGATTTCTGGGGCGTCGGATGGGCTGCGGTGATCTCCGGCGGTCTCTTTGGTCTGTATCATGGAAACATGGTGCAGTTTGTCTATGGAATGGCGTTGAGTTTTCTGCTGATCATCATTTATGAGCGGACCGGCACGCTGTGGGCGCCGATCGCGGCACATATCGGTGAAAATATCTGGGGACTGTTCCGGGGACAGCTGATGAACTGGCTGCAGGGGCACCTGCCCGGCGGCGGAACGACGCTTCTCCTGGCGGAAGCGTTGATCTGCGCCGCAGCGTTTTGGTATCTCTTTCTGCACGGAAAAACAGGAGACAGCCGCAGGGAGAGCGGCAGACAGGAAAAACAATAAAACAATGAAAAACAGAGAAATGGTCAATATCCGTATCATTTCTCTCAATATTCGTATAGAAACAGGATTTCTTTTGTATTATGATACCGTGGAATGATTTCTGCGGTATTCCGACGGAAGAAGTCCTGTTTTTGCGCGGAAAGCCGCGGCAAAGCGGCTGGCGCTGCTGAATCCCGTCAGCGCTGCGATGGCCGAGATAGACTGATCGGAAGTCTTCATAAGGTGGATGCTCCGGGAGATGCGGTAATCGTTCAGATATTCAGAGATCGTACATCCGGTCATCTGACGGAAAAAGCGGCAGCAGTTTTCCCGGCTCATCGGAATCTGGGCGGCGAGATTCGTCAGGGACAGAGGAGCGCTGTAGTGCTCATGGATATAGTCCAGAAGGATCTGAAGACGGTGCAGATTTCCTGTGCTGACCGGACGGTTGTGCGGCAGCTTGGTGCGGCATTTCCGTATGATCCTGCCGAAGGCAGTGCAGAGGAGACCGTGGACCTCCAGCTGATAGGCAAATGGCTTTTCAAAGCAAAGGCGGTCTACTTCATGGAAAATTTCCAGGAGATCCGAATCTTCGCTGTCCGGATCCAGCGGAATGGAGGCCAGATCCGGCGATTCCAGGTAAGGCCGCAGAAGCTCCAGTTCCGTGCAGCTGCCCGGGACTCCGTAGAGAAAAGCCGGCTGGACGATGATTGAAATGATCCGGGCGTTTCCGCCGGCCGGCGTCATCATGTGCGGAACATTTGCGTTGATGATCAGGCCGTGTCCTGTTTCCATCCGGTAGGGAGCGCCGCCGGCGAGGTACAGTACCCGGCCCTCGGCGACAATGGAAATCTCCAACTCCCCGTGCCAGTGACAGCGGATATAGTTGTCCTGAAAATCATCGATACTGTCATGGTTGATCTGGAGCGGGAAATCGGGTGTCCCGTGGATACATAATTCCCGGAGGCTGTCGTCTGTCTGAATGATCTGTTTCATAGCAGAAATCCTTTCCAAATTCGAAAGAAACGTAACGGTTCAGTCCTCTGAACGTTACAGATAATCTACAGAGGAGGTTTTTAGTACATTATGACACAGGATCTTACAAAAGGAAAGCCTTTTCAGGTGCTGCTCCGCTTTTCTCTTCCGGTGATCGGGGGGAATCTGTTTCAGCTGTTTTATACACTGGCGGACACCATTATTGTAGGGAAAACGCTGGGCGCGGACGCGCTTGCGGCCGTCGGGGCCACCAGTATCATCATCTATCTGGTCCTCTGTTTTATCCAGGGTGTGACCGGAGGATTCGGGATCTGTCTGGGACAGAGGTGCGGAGCGAAGGATGAGGCAGGCATGCGCAGAAGTGTTGCTGTCTCCATGATCTGGAGCATTCTGTTCACGATCCTTCTGACGGGGATCTGCTGCATCCTGGCGCATCCTATTCTCCACTGGATGCAGACACCGGACCAGATTTATGATATGGCATATGAATATATGTTTGCAATCCTGCTCGGTACCGGAGCGACCGTCTTTTACAACATGATCTCCAACATCCTCCGTGCTCTCGGAGACAGCAGGACGCCGTTATACTTCCTTATTTTCTCTTCTCTGCTGAACATTGTGCTGGATCTCGTGTTTATTCTGAATTTCCATATGGGCGTGGGAGGAGCCGCCTGGGCGACAGTGCTGTCACAGCTGCTCTCTGCGGTCCTGTGTACGATCTTCGGCGTAAAAAAATTTGAGATCCTTCATCTGAGACGGGAAGATTTCCATGGTCTGAAGCATGATACGATCTTTCACCTGAAGACCGGATTCCCGATGGGATTTCAGATGTCCGTCATGTGTATCGGCCAGCTGGCAATGCAGGCGGCGGTCAACGCCATCGGGGCGGAGGCCATCGCCGGCTACACGGCGGCCAATAAGGTCGATCAGCTGTCTGTCCTGATCAACAATGCTTTCGGTGTCGCCATAGCAAGCTATGTCGCGCAGAATTACGGCGCCGGAAAATGGGACAGGATCCGGAGCGGTGTGAAAGCCGGACTGATCCAGACGGAGGCGGTGAACATACTGCTCGGCATTCTGGTGATCGGCGGGAGAAACCTTGTAGTGCCAATGTTTATTGATACCCCCACGGACAGCATCGTTCGATACGCCAACGGCTACCTGCTTGCGGTTGCACCCTTCTATCTGCTGATGGGACTTCTGCTGATCATCCGATCCTCTGTGCAGAGTATGGGCAATGGCAAAGCGCCGTTCGCCGCCTGCATTACCGAACTGGTCCTGCGGATCATCGCCACGTTCGGTCTGTCCGCCCTGCTGGGTTACGTAGGCATCTGTCTTGCCAGCCCTATCGCATGGCTCGGTGCGGACCTGCTGCTCGTTGCCGTATACTGTTCGATGATGAAAAAGAACCGCGGCAAAACCCTTGCGTCTGCGGAAACGCGGAACGCGGTCCCGGCACAGCGCACACATGGGCAGCGCGCTGGAGCAGTACCCTCGCAGAATGGCGGCTGTGAGCGGTAACGATGGGTAACAGTTCAGCTGGCTGAACTGTTACCCGGACGGCCTAAATTTTACAGAAAAAGCCTTGTATTTCCATTTTCCCTATGATATAATGCAAACGTTGCATAATAAACACCTGTGTGGATGCCAAAGAAGGTGCCTGCCTTCGGGAGGTTCCGGGGATGGGTTCGGCGGTAAAAAAACACAGGGAAGAAAATAACCAAAAGGAGAAAAACAATGAGCGTAATTTCAATGAAACAGTTACTGGAAGCCGGTGTTCATTTCGGACATCAGACAAGAAGATGGAATCCTAAGATGGCTCCGTACATCTATACAGAGCGTAATGGAATCTACATCATCGACCTGCAGAAATCCGTAGGAATGGTAGACGATGCATACAAAGCAGTTGCTGATATCGCGGCAAACGGCGGAACCATTCTGTTTGTAGGAACAAAGAAACAGGCTCAGGATGCGATCGCAACAGAAGCAGAGCGCTGCGGAATGTTCTACGTAAATGAGAGATGGCTGGGAGGTATGCTGACAAACTTCAAGACCATCCAGAGCAGAATCGCGAGACTGAAAGAGATCGAGGCAATGCAGGAAGACGGAACCTTTGACGTGCTTCCGAAGAAAGAAGTTATCGCATTAAAGAAAGAACTTGAGAAACTGCAGAAAAACCTTGGCGGTATCAAAGAGATGAAGAGACTGCCGGATGCAATCTTCGTTGTTGATCCGAAGAAAGAGAGAATCTGCGTTCAGGAAGCTCATACATTAGGTATTCCGCTGATCGGTATCTGCGATACCAACTGTGATCCGGAAGAACTGGATTATGTAATTCCGGGAAATGACGATGCAATCCGTGCCGTAAAACTGATCGTATCCAAGATGGCAGACGCTGTTATCGAGGCTAAACAGGGAGAGGCTGAGGATATTGCAGAGGAAGCATCCGAGGAAGAAGTTTCTGAGGAGACATCTGAAGAGTAATTGAGGCTACAGATAACTGCCCGTCTGTTCCGCCGCCGGCGGCAAGCGGGCAGTTACAGCCGTCTATTGAAAACAGATACGGAGGAAATGAACAATGGCTATTACAGCAGCAATGGTAAAAGAGTTAAGAGAAATGAGCGGCGCCGGAATGATGGATTGTAAGAAAGCTCTTACCGCTACCGACGGCGACATGGACAAGGCGATCGAATTCCTGAGAGAAAAAGGTCTTGCTACTGCACAGAAAAAGGCTGGAAGAATCGCAGCTGAGGGTATCGTTATGGTTAAGGTATCCGAGGATGGAAAGAAAGCGGTTGCAGTGGAAGTAAACGCTGAGACAGACTTCGTTGCAAAGAACGAGAAATTCCAGGGGTATGTTGCTCAGGTAACAGATCAGGCAATGGACACCACAGCAGCAGATGTGGAAGCATTCCTGGCTGAGCCGTGGAAACTGAATCCGGAAGAGACCGTTGCAGAGGAACTGGCGCATCAGATCGCAACCATCGGCGAGAACATGAACATCCGTCGTTTCCAGCAGATGAAGGAAGAAAATGGTTTCATCGCTTCCTACACACACATGGGCGGAAAGATCGGCGTTCTGGTAGACGTTGAGACAGATGTGATCAACGATGCTGTTAAAGAGATGGCAAAGAACGTTGCTATGCAGGCTGCAGCTCTGAAACCGCTGTACACCAACGAGAGCGAAGTGGATCCGGCTTACATCGAGCATGAGAAAGAGATCCTGACCGCAGCAGCGAAAAATGAGAAACCGGATGCGAACGAGAAGATCATCAACGGAATGGTGATGGGACGTATCAAAAAAGAACTCAAAGAGATCTGCCTGATGGATCAGGTATACGTAAAGGCAGAGGATGGAAAACAGTCCGTTGCGAAATACGTAGAGGAAGTTGCCAAGGCAAACAGCGCGAAGATCGCGATCAAAGGCTTCGTTCGTTTCGAGACCGGCGAAGGTATCGAGAAGAAAGAAGAGAACTTTGCTGAGGAAGTAGCAAAACAGATGGCTGGAAACTAAGTGAATCAAGTCCGAAGGACGCAGATGAACTGTAGTTGGAAGCTATGCAGCGTTGCTTAGCGAACCGAGCCTGAAAGGCGAAGGTGAGGTTAGCAACAGTCGCATGGGAATGTAATTTCCTAAAATAAAAGGTGCTTGAAGCCCTTGAAAATCCCGTAAAACGGGCGTTTTCAAGGGCTTTTTTGCGTTCTATAAATATATGGCTTTTTCCAGATTTAAAGAAAGAGAGGAGATGTCAATGAAGAATGATGACAACAAGATCAAAGATGTAAGAAACACTGTAAATCTGATTTCCGGAGCTTATACACTGCCCCTGATCGAAAAATTGTCTTCTGATAGTCAGAAAATCTCGGATATGGACGATATTTATTTTGCCATAGCTGCGTTAGTTGATACCGTCAGAATCAGCGAGGCTTTCTATATGATGAGAGGATTGTTTGGTATTGCCGACATGGAATGGCCGCAGGAGATTACACAGTTTGAAAAGTCGGAAGAGCTATAGGATGCTTTTGTCTCAGAATTCATTTTTGATTTTTATGATGTGATTGAGGATAAAAGATTAGAAACAGAGCAGGGGAGACAAATGTGCGAATGGCGTTACAGTTCAGCCAGGTCTGCACATTTACTGCGCAGACCGTGTGAAAAAATAGTGCCTGTGGGCATCCAGCCCATCGCGAAACGATTCTCAATGGCTGGATGCCGGTTACAGTTCAGCTGGCTGAACTGTAACCGAATGGCCTATATTTTTTTGAAATGTTCTTGTAAAAATGACAGAAATAGCATATACTATAAGCAAAAGTAAAGAAAGTAAAGAAAACCAAGAAAGGAGTGTGCGCTATGGAAATTGCTAAAATTTCAAGCAAAGGCCAGATCACGATCCCCGTATCTGTTAGGAATCGTCTGCACTTAAATACAGGAGACAAGGTGTTGATTTTAGAAGAAAACGGAAGATTTTATATTGAAAATGCGGCGAATGTAGCTTTTCAGCATGTAGAGGAAGGTTTTCGTGGCGCTGCTGCAGAGGCGGGTTTTAAAAGCGAGGATGAAATGCAGGATTATATGAAAGAAATCCGGGAAGAACTCAGGAGGAAATAACCAATGAGAGTTATGCTGGATACAAATATTCTGGTTTCCCTTATCTTTTTCCCATCTGCGGTTACCCATGATTTTGCACGGAGAGTACTGAAGTTCAGCTAGCTGAACTATTATGAGGAGTGGTATATAATGGAAATCGTATCTTATCGGGAAAAATACAAAAAGGATTTCGTGAACCTTAATCTGGTATGGATACAGAAATATTTTAAGGTAGAAGCGCAGGACGTTAAAATGCTGAATGATGTAGAAGACTTCCGCATAAAGGGTGCAGAGGTGTATTTTGCACTGGAACAGGATAAAGCGATTGCAGTCTGTATGGTTACTCCGGTAGGTGGCCAGGTATGGGAAATCTGTAAACTTGCCACAGATGAACATTATATGGGCAGAGGAGCCGGTACAGCGGTATTAAAGGCATGTATAGACCATGCAAAAGAACATGGAGCGAGAAAGCTGATGATCGTATCCAACACTGTCCTGTCTGCAGCTATGCACCTGTATGCGAAGGCAGGGTTTCAAGAGGTTCCTGTCGATCATATGGAATATGAGCGTGTAAATATACAGCTTGAAATGAATGTTTAGGGGAAAGAAAATATCCCGATTTCGACGGAAAGAACAGTATTGGAAATCATTCAGACGGTACAGATTCTTCAGACGGGCGTTGCATCCCCCCTATTTTCCGGATGGCAGAGCATCAATATAAAAGAAAATATCTTTCTTATTCTCCTGTGAAGTTCCGTTATAGCCAAATGTGTTGAGCCCGCCGATACGGAAACCACATTTCAGATAGAACCGGCATGCCCCGAGATTATTATCCTGCCCCTGCGTGTAGATACCGCGATAGCCGCGTGCCAGTGCGGCCTGTTTGCACTGCTCGATGAGCATTGCACCTATTCCTTTGCCCCGGTATTCCGCGTTTACTTTGAGGTCGTAAAGATACATGTATTTGAAAAAATCATCACGCATAATTGCAAGACCAATGCATCTGTCTTCCTCATAGGCACCGATAAACGTGTGATTGCCGGACATTTCGTCATAGTCGTAGTTTTCGTCCGGAAACTTCATTTCTGTCTGATTTTCCAGTGGGAATTTTATAATAATATAGTCCCAGCTGCCATTGATGTATGATGGGAGCATTAAGCCATCCAGTTTGAATGGTTCATTTTTTAAATTAATATCCGTTTTGTGTTTATCATCGATGATCCGTATCTCAATCATGATCGTTTCCTCCCAGTTTACTGCTTGATGCTTTTATAATAACATATCTTTTTATCAGAAACAATGAACGCCAGGATATGGTGATGCATGGAGGGTTACCGTTCAGCCGGCTGAACGGTAACCCTCCAGTAGAAAAAGCGGAAGAATACTCTTGACAGCATTTCCGGCCTGTGATATAAAAATAAATGTAAAAAAGAAGAGCGAAACTGCTGTCACCGGACAGTTATAGCGTTAGAATCATGCCGTAGGTCTTAGTGGTATGATTTTAGCGCTTATTTTTTTGTCCGCAGAGTTTCGCGGAAAAGACAATCCGTCACCGTTCAGCCGGCTGAGCGGTGACGAGAGTTTTAAGGAGGAAAAAATTATGCTGATTCTTTTCGGAACCACGATCACGACAAGTTTTTTTGACAGTCTGAACCCGTCGGCCATCGCCCAGCAGATGGTCCTGCAGGCGATGGTGAAAAACAAACGCCATATCTGGTTTTTCATTTTCGGGATCGGTCTTGCAAATTTCGGAATGGGACTGGCGATCTATTATGGGATTGCCGCAAGGCTTTCGAGACTGTTTTCGTCTCTTGTTTCAGCCTACCCGATGCATGTTTACGGAACGGAGCTGCTGGCAGGTATTCTCTGTCTGGGGCTGGGCATCCGCTTTGTTTTCCGGGCGCGCCGCAGCACAGCTGTCAGCGGGGAAGGCGAAGTGAAAGCGCCTGCACAGATTTCCCCTCTGTCGCTATTTCTCATGGGCGCGGGATTTTGTTTCGTGGAGCTTACCAGCGCCCTGCCGTATTTTGGCTTCCTGGCGGTGTTGGCAGGATACCGTCTGTCCTTCCTTCCGTCCGCAGGGTTTATGCTTCTCTATGATTTTATGTATATGCTGCCTTTGATCCTTCTGTATTTTGGCTATCAAAAGCTGCAGGGGACGGTTCTGATCCGCCGTCTGGAACAGATTCTGCAGCGTATTTCTGCCTATGTGGTACCGGGGGTTGTGAGCGTGGCGGGAGTCTTCCTGCTGTGCAGCGGAACTGTTTCCCTTTTATAAAAATGATGCAGGGGAAAAGGTTATAAGTTTCATGCTCACATGAATTTTATGAACTTTTGCCGCTGATTCCTGTCAATCGTTCGGTTCCTGTCAGGTGTTCGACGGAAGGAATAGTCTTCCCATGGAAACGGTGCCCTTCAGTGCGCATGCATCGTCGAGAAGAACGAAATCCGCGTCTCTGCTCACAGAGATCGAGCCTTTCTGAGTCAGCCCGAATTCCTGTGCCTGATTGACGGAGGTCATCAGCACCGCGTCTTCGATGCCTACGCCGGTGAAGCGCATGATATTGCGGAATGCCTGGATATAACTCAGCACGCTTCCGGCGATGGTGCCGTCCTCAAGACGGGCAGTTCCGTCTTTTACATAGACCGTCTGGCCGCCGAGTTCGCTTTTTCCGTCCGGCATTCCCTTCGCCCGCATGGAATCTGTGATCAACTCGATGCCGCGGCTCCCTTTTACTTTGTGGGCCAGTCGGATCATCTCAGGGCGGATATGGATTCCGTCGCAGATCAGCTCTACCATTACGCCGTCGGTCAGCAGACCGTAGCCGGTAACGCCGGGTTCTCTGTGATTCAGACCACGCTGGGCATTGTAAAGATGAGTGACATGGCGGGCTTTGCTGCGGCGCAGGAGATCATAGACAGCGCAGGAATGTCCGGCGCTTGGCAGGATTTTGTTGGCCAGGCACCAGGTTTCAAATTCGGGGGAAGCTTCTTCCGGGGCGTAGGTAACAACGCGGATCCGGCCGCCGCTTAAGTCATTCCAGCGGGAGAGAACTTCGACGTCCGGTTTTTTTATGTAGGCTTCGTTCTGGGCACCTTTATATTTGACGGAGACAAAGGGTCCTTCCACATGAATTCCCTGAATGACCGGATTGCGTTCCGCTGCGGTCCGGATGTTTTTCATCGCCGATTCGATCTGAGGATAGGACTGGGTCATCGTTGTGCAGAAGTAGGAGGTGATCCCTTCTTCGGCGGTCATTCGCTGTACCATAGCGTCGATCTCTTCCGGGGAGGCGTCCATACTGTCATATCCGTAGCCGCCGTGGCTGTGGACGTCGATAAATCCCGGGATGACTGTGCCGGCTTCTGTAAAGATTTCCTCATCGTCCTCCTGGGGAATAAATGTGTTCATAGAGCCGGTTTCTGCAATGACTGAGTCATATCGGATATATCCGGAAGTTATTTTTCCATCACCGGTGTAAATGGTTTTATTTTTTAATAATTTCATAACGAATACCTGGGAAACGCCGGGGTTTCCATTCCTTTTTTCTTATTTTTTTGTAATGCCGGGACAGTGTGGCATGTAATGCACAGGAGGATTGGTCCGGTACGGTGAACAATAAATATCCGGCCATCTGACTGGATCCGTATTCCTGCGAGGGTCAAATACACCGCAACTTTTTGACTTTTCTCTGTATCAATACCTTTTGTCCCGGGATCTTTTCTGATTGTATCACAAAACGGAAAAGAAGAAAACAGGATGAAATAGCAAGATTCCGGCAAAGGGAACCGTCTGGCCGGCGGAACGATTCTGTGAAAAACATACGTGCAGATCTGAATGGTCACAAACAGCCGGATGTCTCCCGGGAAGCGTCTCCAGGGTCTGGCGGAACGGAAGGAGAAACCTGCCGGGCGGCCGGGGAATGTGTGCCTGCCGGGGCAGAAGGCTGTCCGGGCGCCGGCTGGAAACCTTCGCCGAGAACCTCGTTGGATTCCATGATGATGATAAAAGCGTCCGGGTCGATTTCCCGCACTGCGTTCCGGATCCGATACATCTGCTTATTGCTGCAGGCACACATGACTACGTCTTTTTCTTCCCGGGAGTAACTGCCCTCGGCTTTCAGAAACGTACATCCGCGGCCGGTGGTTTCGTCGATCCTTTCCGCCGCTTCCCGGGCATGGCAGGTGATGATCAGGGCCAGTTTTCCTGCATTGATTCCATACATTACCTTGTCCATGACAAGGGCCATCAGGAAGGTGACGATCATTCCGTAGATCACACTGTCTATGTCACCGGAAATGATCAGAGTTCCCAGCAGAACGATCGCCGCATCCAGGACAAAGGAGATTTTTCCGAGGGACAGGTGGGGATGCAGTGCTTTGATGGAGAGCATGATAAAATCCTCTCCGCCGGTGGAAGAGTCCCGCATATAGATCAGCGCATATCCGAGTCCGGAAAAGACGCCGGTGCAGATGGCTGCCAGCATCCGGTCGCCGGTGTAGACCGGGAACAGAGGAGCGGCATAATCCAGGATCAGCGATGTGATGAGGATCGTCCGGACAGAGCGGAGAAAAAAACGGCGTCCCAGAATGCGGAAACACAGCAGTGCGATCGGTATGTTGAGAAGCAGAACAGTCCGGCCGATAGGCAGTCCGAACAAGTGGTAAAAAATCAGGGAAATGCCGGTGAGACCGGACATCGGGAAGCGGGCCATTGCCGCGAAATTGTATGTGCCGATGGCGATAAGGATCCCGCCAAGGACGTCCATCACAATATCAGCGCTCCATTTTTTCAGATACCAGGTTTTTGTGTGCCTCAGTTTCATGTGAAATTGCCTCCTTTCTCGGTGATAATCTCTCGGAATCTTAATCCCTTGATTTATAAGGGCTTTGGATTCCTTTT
>ERZ1090868.42-NODE-42-length-66535-cov-12.394976_pt1 | contig 66535 bp, 50 predicted proteins | sample MGYA00478475_ERZ1090868 | MGnify/ENA primary metagenome ERZ1090868 (study PRJEB33644, sample SAMEA5815747) | chicken gut metagenome | biome: Chicken; feature: Gastrointestinal Tract; material: Caecum | place: Ireland | collected 2019-01-01 | study: A study of the...
TGCGAATGCGCGTGATCGTGCCCGCAGCAGCAGCCTTCACCGTGTTCGTGCTTGTGTTCATCGCCGTGACCGCCGCAGCAGCACTCGCCTTCGTGGTCGTGGTGATGATGGTGACCGCAGCCGCATTCGCCTTCATGATCGTGATGATGGCCACAGCCGCACTCGTGATCATGATGATGGTGGTGGCCGCAACCGCAGCCGCCGCCGTGATGGCCGCAGCCGCAGCCCGATTCAACAAACTGAATCGGATCGAAAGGCGCTTCGACAGGCGTCACGGTGAGCCCCACCATACCGAGCATCTGCGCAAGATTCGGCAGCGGCAACACAGCGAACCCGTCGGGCGCCTGCGCGACACGCACGCCGCGGTTGATGAGCGCCGCAACGGCTTCACGCATCACATCGATATCGCCCGTCACATGCAGAATCTGTTCGACGGCAGGCTGTACGACCCAGAAAGCACCCGCATCGTCTACAAAGACATCGCCCACTTCGAGCGGGCGCATTTCTTCGACCGCAACGCTCACTTCACCGGCAGCGGTGGTGATCGTCTTGGGGCACTCGGCGCGCTCGGCAGAAGTAAGCACGAGGCCGCCGGCTCGCTCGAGGATGATCTTCGCGGGCGCAGCACCCGGCGGGAGAAGCTTCGTTAACGTGGTCATTTCGAAATTCCTTCGAAAAAGAAAAAATCGGATCGGAGCGAACGGTACGCTTCGCGTCGGGTAAGCCGCTCCGACAGAGGTGTTATCCATTCTAAGCGGCCTTCGAGCGCCTTTTGCGTACCTTTTTTACTACCGGATGACGGCGGCAAGCGCGTCCGACAAGCGGTCGACAGCGACGATTTCAAGACCGTCAATCGGCTGTTTGGGCGCATTGGCGCGCGGAATCACGGCGCGCGAGAAACCAAGTTTGGCCGCCTCTCGAAGACGCTCCTGCCCTCTTGGCGCGGGACGGATTTCGCCGGCGAGCCCCACTTCGCCGAAGACGACAAGTCCGGGCGAAAGGGGCTTGTTGCGAAAGCTTGAATGAATCGCCACGAGAACCGCGAGATCGGCTGCCGTTTCGGAGATCTTCACGCCGCCAACGGCATTGACGAAAACATCCTGATCAAAGAGCGCGACGCCCGCGTGACGGTGAAGCACCGCGAGAAGCATTGCAAGGCGCTGCGTATCGACGCCAACCGACAGACGCCTTGGCGTCGGCAGATGCGACTGATCGACGAGCGCCTGCACTTCGACAAGAATCGGACGCGTACCTTCCTGCGTCACGAGCACGGTCGAGCCCGGAATATTGGATTTGTATTCGGAGAGAAAGATCGCCGAAGGATTCGTCACACCGCGCAACCCGTGATCGGTCATCGCAAAGACGCCGAGCTCGTTCACGGCGCCGAAGCGATTCTTGAAGGCGCGCACGAGTCGGAAGTTCGAGTGCGTGTCACCCTCGAAATAAAGCACCGTGTCGACGATGTGTTCGAGAATGCGGGGGCCGGCAAGCGCACCCTCTTTGGTGACGTGCCCGACGAAAAAGAGCGTGTCGCCGTAGGTCTTGGCGATACGCGTCAAGCGCGCCGCGCACTCCCGCACTTGTGAAACGGAGCCCGGCGCACTGTCGAGCTCTCCAGAAAAAAGCGTCTGAATCGAGTCGATCACGACGAAGGCGGGCTTTTCTTTGATGATGACGGCTTCGATATGTTCGAGTTCGATTTCGCTCATGAGCCGCATACCTTCAAGCGGCAACTGCAGGCGCTGCGCGCGCAGCGCAATCTGCGAGGCGCTCTCTTCGCCCGAGACGTATAGCGACGGAATACCGAGCGCGACGAGCCGCGCCATGACCTGAATGAGAAGCGTCGACTTGCCGATCCCTGGATCGCCGCCAATGAGCGCCACGCCCCCGCGCACGAGACCGCCGCCCATGACTCGGTCGAATTCCGAGAGCCCCGTAACGATGCGCGGCGCTTCCTCGATGCTTACCTCGGCTAGGTTCTGCACGGCGCCGGTCGTGTCGACAAAGCCGCGCGACGAACGGATATCGCGCGCGTCGCTCGAGTAGCGGGAGGCGGCGCCCTTTGTCGTCACCTTGAATTCCTGCAACGTATTCCACGCCTTGCAGTGCGGACACTGCCCGTGCCACTTGGCGGTCGTACCGCCGCACTCGGAGCAGACGAATTCGACGCGGTCTCGCTTAGCCATCGGCGTGCTCGCTCGTCCGGTCTGCCTCGCTTTCGCTCACGCGCACGGGTACGCGTCGCGCAAGCGCGCAAAGGAGCTCGTAGCCGATCGTGCCGCAGGCGGCAGCCACTTTGTTGACCGAAAGATTCTTCCCCCAGAGCTCCACCTCGGAGCCAAGCGCGGCCTTCGGGATGTCCGTGACGTCGATTTCGAGCATGTCCATCGAGACAGCCCCCGCAAGCGGCGCGATCTGCCCTTCAACCCAGACAGGGGCGCCGTCGGGCATCGACCGAGGATAGCCGTCGGCGTAGCCGCAGGCGACAACCGCGATGCGCGAAGGACGCTTGGCGATCCAGCGCGAACCGTAGCCCACGGCTTCGCCGGCCGCGATTTCCTGAATCGCGATGATTTTCGCCTTGAGACTCATCGCCGGAACGATGCCGAGCTCTTCGGAGGAAATGTGGCTGTCGGGACTCACGCCGTAAAGGGCAATCCCGCCGCGCACGGCGCAGCCGCCCACTTCCGGGTGAAAAAGAATGCCGGCGGAATTGGCCATACAGGCTGCGGTCGCGCTGTGAGCGAGCCGTCCCATGCGGCTCAGCTGCTTTTCGACCGAAGCGGGCTTCTGCGCCGAGTAGGAGGGTTCGGCATTGGCAAAGTGCGTTACGACTCCCATGACGCGCACACCCTTGATGGCCGTGAGCTGGTCGTAGACGGTATTGACTTCAACGGGGAGGAACCCCAGGCGGTTCATGCCGGAATTGACCTTGATGTGGCAGCGAACGTCTTCGAGCTTGGCGCGGCGCAAAATCTCAATCTGCCAGGGCGAATGAATGATCGTTTCGACCTTGAGGCGCTGCAGCGGTTCGATGTCGGAGGCGTCGAAAAACCCTTCGAGAAGAAGAATGCGCCGCGTCCAGCCGGCATTGCGAGCCCGTTCAGCGTCGCAGAGGTCGATCGTGGCGAGCCCGTCGGCATCGGCAAAAGCCTTCACGGCATTTTCAAGTCCGTGCCCGTAGGCATTGGCCTTGACAACTGCCCAGACGTCGCGCCCGGCGGCGCATTCGCGAATGCGAGCGAGATTGTGCTTCAGGGCATTGAGATCGATTTCGGCATAAATGGGACGCGACATGGCGTACGCTTTCTCCTTCCGAGGACGGCGCGCCGTCGCTTTCCGACGAGCTGCCGCATGTGTGTTCTTGTTGGTGTGCGAGCGCTCGAGCCGCCGAACGTCCGCCGGAGGCCGTTTATCTTACTCGCTTGCCGCACGGCCTATGCCGTCGACTCGCTCCCCAAAAAGTCTCGGCCTGTTACAGGTTCGGCATCAGGCAGCGGGAAGCGGCAGTGCACTCGCGCGCACGAAACGCCCGAGCTCGGGCTTTCTCGCCAAGAGTTCGGGAAGCCAATCGGTCTCAAAGCGCGTCCGAAACACCCGAGCCGCTTCCAGGGCAAGCGCTCGAAAGCGCTGCGCGCCGGCAGCTGCCCAAAGCGTTTTTTCGATCGAAACGGCACCGATCGAGTGTACGGAAACGCGATCGAGCGCATGCCGCACGCACCAGAGGCTCGTGGGCGGCAAAATCGTCCAGCCGAACCCGGCCGACACGGCGCTTGCCACGGCTTGGGTGTTTTCGAGCGAGATCGCGTCGTGCGGCGCCACACCGAGCATGCGCAGCATGCCTTGCGAACGGCACCAGTCGAGCGACTCGTGCCGATAGGACACAAAGGGGAGCCGCAGCCGCTCGAGCAAAACCTCGACAGGCAGAAAGTCTTTCGCGGCAGCGGCCTTCGGACACACGATGAGATAGTCCTCGCGCATGAGTTCGAACGCGATCAGCCGGCGGTCCGCCGGAATGTCGGGGGCCACCACGACGTCCAGACGCCCTTTGCCAAAGTCGTCGAGCACTTTCGGAATGAGGCCGCCCGAAGCCTCAAAGGCGTCCACGCGCGGAATAAGCGCCGCTTCGAGCGCAGCCGATGCGTAGCTGCCCGCCACTTCCGTTATGCCGAAGCGAAGCGAGCGCACTTCGCCCGCGCGCAAGCCTTCAACGGCCTCGAGAAAGCGCTCCGCCTCTTCAAGCAGACCGACAGCAAGCTTAAAGACCTCGCGACCTTGGGAAGTGAGTTCCGCCGGCCGGCTTGTTCGATCGAAAAGCGTAAGTCCGAGCTGCGCCTCGAGTCGTTCGATCGTTTGCGAGACGGCCGACTGCGTGAGACCGAGCACCTTCGCAGTCTCCGAAAACGTCCCGGCGCGCACAGCCTGACTGAAAACAGCGAGATGCGCGGGCTGCAGCGCACGCAGGTCGCCGTACGATCGAATGGGTCGTGCGGGTGCCTTCGCCGCTTGACCTTGTTCGCGCGCCTCAACCGCGATCGGTGCCCCGCCTCTCTTGCCGTCCGTACGCAGCTCCTTCTTCACTTTGCGCTTCCATCATTATTCATTACGAAAAATCATAAGGAAGTCTAATGAAGAACACATCGAAAGAAGACCGAGCGTAGGATCCTTGCACCCGCAGGACCGACCGATCAACACCGTCAACGCATTGGGAAGCGCACGCGCCATGGAAAGCGTTCTTCTGATACTCCCTGACTTCCTCGTCATTCTTTTGGGGCTTTTCCTCGCGAGAAAGCTCGACTATCCGCGTGCCTTTTGGGATAAGGCCGAAAAGCTCGTCTTCTATGTGCTTTTTCCTCCGCTGCTCTTCAATTCGGTGTCGAGCGCCTCGATCGGACTCTCCTCGGCGAGCAAATTTCTGACGGTCGCCGTCACCGGCATGCTCATTGCCGTCCTTGTCGCCTGGTGCGTTCGCTACGTTGTCAAAGATAGCGACTGGACGCACGCCTCCGTCTTTCAGTGCGGCTTTCGCTTCAATACGTACATCGGCTTTGCCGTCGCCTCCCGCCTCTACGGCGATGAAGGCACATCGCTTTTAGCGCTTCTCATTGCATTCTGGGTGCCGATCAGCAACGCCATCGCCGTGAGCGTGCTCGCTGCGGCAGTTGCCCGTAAAGAAGCGGGCGCGCAGGCTGGCGCACGCACGAACGTTTTCGCTTCGACCGTGAAGGCCGTCGTTCGCAACCCGCTCATCATTGCCACCGTGCTCGGCCTCATCGTGAACGTGAGCGGCTTCAAGGTGCCGCAGACCGCGCACATCTTTCTTGCCGACCTCGGCAACGCATCGCTCGCGATGGGGCTTCTCTGCATCGGCGCCGGGCTCCGCACGGAAGACTTCCGCGCCCATATGCCGCTCATTGCGGCGTCGTGCGTCGACCGACTGCTCCTCGTGCCTCTCATCGCCTGGGGCATGGGTGTCGCCTTTGGGCTTTCGCCCGTGGAAGCGGGCGTAGCAATCGTTTTTGCGGCGCTCCCGACCGCTCAGTCCTGCTACGTGATGACAGCGAGCATGCGCGGCGATGCCGGAGCGGTTGCGAATGTCACGACCGCACAGACATTGGCCGCGATGGCAACGCTGCCCTTCTGGCTCGCGTTTTTGCTTCTCTAGAGCGCCGTCCGCCGTCATTGACCTTCTGCGGCCTTTGCTAAAATCAGCCATCGTTTCCAGGCATTCGAGCCGGCGCCGGGGGTGTTTTTTTGCTTCTTGCAGCGGCCGCTTGAACACTCGCAAACTCCAGAACGCCCGCGAGGGCGTTCGCTTCATAGGTTTCACACATCTTATGAATCGCGGCTTTTACACCATCATGACGGCGCAGTTTCTTTCGTCGCTCGCCGACAATGCGCTCTTGATTGCCGCCATCGCTCTGCTCACGAGCCTCAACGCGCCCGAATGGCAGACGCCGCTTCTGAAGCTCTTTTTCGTGGTGAGCTACGTGCTCCTGGCCGCCTGGGTCGGCATCTTCGCCGATTCGATGCCCAAGGGGCGCGTGATGTTCCTGACGAACTTCATCAAGGCCTGCGGCTGCCTCCTGATGCTGTTCGGCGGGCATCCGCTTCTTGCTTATGCAATCGTGGGCGTGGGCGCCGCCGCCTACTCACCCGCAAAGTACGGAATCCTGACGGAGCTCCTCCCTGCTGAGAAGCTCGTCGTCGCCAACGGCTGGATTGAGGGCCTCACCGTGGGCTCGATCATTTTGGGCGTCGTCTTGGGCGGCGTTCTCATCAAGCCCGAAATCGCACAGCCCATTCTCGACATCTTCCACCTGAATGCGCTCGGCCTCTCGCAGTTTGCCGAGGCCGCGATTTTTGCGATCGCTTTCGTCTACCTCAGCGCTTCACTCGTGAACCTCGCCATCCCGGACACGGGAGCACGCTACCCCAAGCAGCGCTTCGACCCCGTCGACTCGATCCGCGGATTCCTTGAGAGCTGCATTCTGCTCTGGCACGACCGTCTCGGACAGATTTCGCTTTCGGTGACGACGCTCTTTTGGGGGGCGGGCGCCGTGCTGCAGTTCCTCGTTCTCAAGTGGTGCGACCATGCGCTCGGCATGGACCTCTCGCAGGGCGCCGTCATGCAGGCCGTCGTAAGCATCGGAATTGCCATCGGCGCCGTACTCGCCGCCGCGAAGGTACCGCTTAAGAAGTCGCTCTCCGTCCTGCCGATGGGGATCCTCATGGGGATTCTCGTCACGTGCATGGCCTACTTCGACCGCAGCATGGCCCCTGAAGGCGGCCTTTCGATGTTCGGGTTCGAGCTCTCCTGGGCAACGATCATCGCCGCCGTAGCGATGGTGGCCGTAGGCATTTGTGCCGGCTTCTTCGTGGTACCGATGAACGCGCTTTTACAGCACCGCGGTCACGTGCTTATGAGCGCGGGACGCTCCATTGCCGTGCAGAATTTCAACGAAAATCTTTCTATTCTCACGATGCTCGGCGTCTACTCGCTCTTGATTAAGCTCGATCTCTCGGTGCCGACCACGATGCTCGTCTTCGGCGCTTTCGTGATGATTTCGATGGGACTCGTGATCTTCAAGCACCACCGCAATCAGAGTCAGTACGACAGCACGCATCTGATCGGGGAAGCCAAGCGTCACTGACGCTCGGTAAAACGCAACACCTTCCTCGCACAAGGCGGCACGCTTCGAAACCGAATGCGCGCCGCCCTTTTATTTCGGCGGCTCATCGTCGTTCATGCGCGATCAAATCCGCCGGACGCCCGGCCCCGAAATATCGCTTTCGCCCGAGACGCCTTTCGGGCGAACCGTGATATGCGCGTCGATGCGCTCGCGCACCGCTCGCACGTGGCTGATAAGACCGATGAGCTTCTTGGAGCGCGACTGCAGATTTTCGAGCGCCCCGAGCGCCTTTTCGAGCGTTTCCGCATCGAGCGAACCGAAACCTTCGTCGAGAAAGAGCGTGTCGACGCGCAGGTTTCTCGAACTGATGCGCGCGAGCGAAAGCGCGAGTGCGAGACTCACGAGGAAAGTTTCGCCGCCCGAGAGATTAAAGGACGTGCGAACGAGTCCCGCGAGCTCTTCGTCGCGAACGGCCACTTCGAGCCCCGAGGGGCCGGCAGCGGCCAGCCGATAGCGGCTTTCCATCTGCTCGAGCACCTCGTTGGCATTGGCAAGCAGCAACCGGAAGGTGAGCTTTTGCGCCGCAAGTCGGAAGCGCTTGCCGTCGGCGCTCCCGATCAGTTCGCTCAGCTGCCCCCAAGCGAGAAGCGACGCACGGGCCGCCGTGAGCGCCTCGGCAAACTCTTTCGTTTGCACGCGCCGCTCGTCGTCGGCCCTGCACTCCGCCGCAAGACGCCCCTTCTCTTCGCTCGCCTTGCCGGCAGCGGATTCGCTTTCGCGTACGGCGGCCTCCAGCGCTTCAAGGGGCAGAGTCAACACATCGAAAGCCGGCGTACCAGCGCCCGCAGCGCGCGTTTCTTCTTCGTGTGCACGCTTAAGCGCCTCGAGGTGCTTTTGCGCTTCTTCCTGCGCGCCCGCTGCCTTTTGTGCTTCACGCTCGCGCTCGGCGAGCTGCGTTTCGAGTGCTTCGAGTTCACGCTCGGGCACCGCAGCATGAACGAGCGCCCCCTCGTCGGCAAAACCCGATTCAGCGAGCGCCTCGGTCCAGTTGGTTTGCGCTTCTGCGAATGCTCTCTTCGCTCGGTCGCGCTCGCTCGTTCTGAGCTTCAACGCCGTTGCACTCGCCGCTTCGGCTGCCTGCGCATCGCTGAAGGCTTTTCTCGTCTTCACTTCCTTCTGCTGCGCGCTTTCGAGTGCGCAGGCGAGTGCCCGACGCTTTTGCTGCGCATCGACTTCCCCCCAGCGTTCGCGCCGCTCGGCGTTTGCCGTCTCCCAGGTGCGTTTGTCTTCGGCTGCACGCTTTTTCGCCTCGTCGACCGAGCGCTTGCGCTCGGCGCAGAGCCTCTGTGCGGCGAGTTTTTCGCCCGCGGCCTTCTCTTTGGCGCTGCGCCGCTCGTCAATCGCTTTCTTCACGGCCGCCCGCGCGTCGCGCCGCATTTCAAGCGCGTGGAGTATCTCGGCGGGCTTCGTCTTGAGGAGCACCGTTTCTTCGAAGAAAGGACGCGTACGCTCGAGATAATTCACGCGGGCTGCGTCAAGCGCTTCGGTGTCGCGCTCGAACTGCGCCCGGAAGTTTTCGCGCTTTGCGACTGCCGCCGCAAGCTTCTGCTCGGCCTCTTGCGCCAGGCCGTTCGCTCGATCCAGCGCGTCGCGCGCCGTCTTTTCGAGCGCCGCCGCCCGATCGCGCGCCGCACCGGCGTCGCCCGCCTCCTTGGACCAAAGGCGCAAACGATCGACCGCATTTTCGAGCTCGGCGATGCGCTCGGGGGCAACGCCGGCAGCAAAGGATGGATACTGCTCGATCAGCGCGTCAAGTCGCGCTTTCGAGCGCTCGCGAACCGCGAGCGGATAGGCCAATGCGGGCGAGGTGGACGCGTCGCTGCCGACATGCGCGCCGAGCGCCTTGAGGACCTCGTCGGCCGCCGAAATTTCTTCGCAGAGCGAAGACGCCCACTGCGCGCCCCACCATTCGCCCGCAGCCTGCCGCATAGCAACAAGTCCGGCTTCAAGGGAACTTCCGGCCATGGCGCGCTCGTACGCGAGGCGCTTCTCTTCGAGTTCGCGAAGCGCCTCGTCGCGATGTGCTCGAGCCGATTTGAGCGTGCTGCGGGCTGCCGTCGCCTCATCGTCTGCCGCTTTTGCCGCCCGCTCGGCTGCTTCCTTTTCCCTACGCGTCTTCATTTCCGCTTGCCGCGCTTGGCGATGCGCCTCAACGGCGGCACGGATGACCTCAAGCGCTTCGACAATCACGTCGTCGCCCGCACTTGCACGCTCCGCCGCTTCCGTCTCTTCGAGTGCCTTACCGGCTGCCGCTTCGGCTTCGAAAGCTTTCTTTTCGTCGAACTGCGCTTGCGTAAAACGCGCCTCGGCTGCCGCGCGTTCCTTCTCGGCACTCTCAAACGTGCGGCGCGCTTGCGCAATCGCGGCATCGGCCTTTGACATCGCATCGAACTCGGGTTCGAACGCTTTTTGCGCGGCCTGCGCCTCTCGGGTTTTGTCCGCACTCGCTTTTTGTGCAGCCTCGGCCGCCAAGCGCGACGCTGCTGCCGCCGCTTTTGTCTTTTCGGCCGACGTCACCGCCGCTTCGGCCTGCGCGAGTGCGGTTTGCGTCCGTGTTTTTTCTTCGAGTGCGCGAGCGCCCTTGGCCGCTCTGCGTGCAGCCGCCGCACGCGCCCGCTCGGGCGCGGCCGCTTCAAGCGCCGCCTGCGCGGCCTTGCTGCGCTTTTTCGCTTCCATGTACGCGGCCGCCGCCGCATCGAGCGCGCGGCGCTTTTCAAGACGCTGATTGGCCGTTCGACGGCTTTCAACTGCGGCTTTTTCCGCTGCCTGCGCAGCCTGCAGCGCCGCTTCAAGTGCGCCTCTTGCCTCGTCGCTCAAGGGCGCCGCCCCGGCGAGCGCGGCTTCGAGACGCTCGACACGCGCCTTATCTTCTGCTTCCTTGCGGTAAACGGTTCTGCCGATTTCCGAATAGAGCTCGGTTCCCGTGATGCGCTCGAGGATTGAAGCGCGTTCGTCGACTTTTGCACGCAACAGTTTCGCGAATGCCCCCTGCGCCAAAAGCACGCAGCGCGTGAAGCCCGCAAAGTCCATGCCGAGAAGCCACGTTACGGCTGCTTTCCAGTCGGTGATCTTTTCGGCGACGATGCGCCCTGCCTCGTCGTCGGGACTCGAGAGAAGCGCGAGCTCCACCTTTTCCGCTGCGAGCTTCTTCGAGCGTGGACCGTAGCCGCGCGACCAGCGCGAAAGCCACGTTTTACCGTGCGCTTCGAAAATCACCTGCGCATAGCATTCGGTACGGTTCTTCGTGAGAACCTGACACTCCGCCGCTTTATCCTTCGATTCCTCGGGCCGCTCTGCCGTTCGCGGCGTCTCGCCGTAGAGCGCAAGCGACACCGCGTCAAGGATCGAAGTCTTCCCGCTCCCCGTCGGCCCAACGATCGCAAAAATACCGCTCTCGGCCAAGACGGCGTTGGTGAAGTCGATTTCGTACTCGCCCGCGAGCGAATTGATGTTCTGGAACCGCAGTTTCAATAGACGCATATCTTTTTCCGTCCTCGTGGCTCTCAAGCGTTACTCGGCTTCGTTCTTTTCGCAAAGACGTTTGATCTCGGCGAGCGCTTCGGCCCCGCGCCTCGTTTCGCGGCGTACGCCCAAGGCGTCTCGCGCTTCAGCAAGCGCCGCGGCAAAAGAGGCTTTGAGCGACTTTGTCTTGGCTTCGTCGAGTTCGAGCCGACCTAGGACATCTTCAAACACCTCTTCGGGCGTGATGTCTTCGAGCCGCATGAGCGCCGCTTCCGAGCGCTCGGCCTCGGCTGCGCGCGTCGCGCGAATGGGCCCGAGCACGACACCCGCCTTGTCGGCCGCGGCGCGCAGCGGCTCAATCAAAGCGCGCGCTTCAACGGGATCGAGTTCGAAAGCAACTTCAAGAACGGGCGGCAATTCGCCCGCACTGCGCGCAGCTGCGGCCTCGATCGCAACGAGAAGTTCGTCGTAATTGCCGCGAATGCGTCCGACGCGCCGCGGCTGCGGCACCGGCACGGAAACGATTCGGGTGCGCGCTGCGTGCGCCGTGCGCGGCTTGTCGAGATCGATTTCCACCAAAAGCATCTGATGCGCATAGCGCTCGTTCTTAAAGGCCAGCGCGAGCGGTGCGCCGCAGTAGCGGGCTTCTCCAAGCCCGGCATAGCGCTTCACCGTTTGCGCCGCGTGAATGTGGCCGAGCGCGACGTAGTCCCAGTCGGCACCGAACGCATCGGCGCTCGCGTTGCGAAGCGCCCCCACGTAGTGAGATTCGCGCTCGCTTGTGTCGGCGGCAGGGAGCGACGCATCAGCCGGCGCCCCGGCGGTCGCTTCGCTCTCGAGCGCAGCTTCGCCTAAGCGGCTACCCGCCACGAAAAGGTGCCCCATGGCAACGCGGGGGACACTTTCGCTAGCGCCCGCCGCGGCAAGCCGCTCCTCCAAAATCTCGCGCACTGCCCGGTAGCGCTTCGCAACGCCCGCCGACCAGCTCTCGAAGCGCTCGGCTTCCGAAGCGCTTTGCCCGCTCGCGCGCACATCGCCCTCGCGCAGATAAGGCACCGCTGCGACGCCGAGCAGAGGTTCACCCGAGCGGTCGCGGATGACGAAGGCTTCGTCCTCTGGCGCCTCTCCCGCTATAAGGCAGTTCATGACGCCAAGGAGCGCCTTCGGCGCACTCAGAAAACGCTGCGAATCGTGGTTGCCCGCTGTCACAACGGTTTTAAGGAGCCTTGAAGAGGCTGCGCGCGAAAGAAATTCGTAATAAAGGCGCTGCGCATCGGTCGCGGGCATCGTCGTATCGAAGACGTCGCCCGAAATCAACAGCACGTCGACCGCCTGCGCTTCGACAAGGTCGAGAAGCCAGTCGAGAAACAGCCGGAAGTCGTCGGTGCGCTCCACGTCGGCCAAACGCTTGCCGAGGTGCCAGTCGGCAGTGTGAAGAATTCGAAGTGTTCTCATGATTACGCAGCAAAACGGTCCGAAAGCGGATGCTTCGGTGCCGAAAAGTGTAGCGAAGCGCGCGTCGACAACGGTCGTTCGAGGTTTTGTACGGCTACCAACACAGCCGCACAGAAACGAATCCTGCCGCGCGGGCCCGAAAAGCGAACACCTCGTCCGTTGGTGCTCGGACGAGGCGTTTCCTGTGGAGAAATTTCGACGAAGCGATATTTTCAGTTCAATTGTTCTGCACTCTCGGGCGCAGTGCCAGTCGACGCCTGATGCACGACCGCCGCATCGGCTGGCCGCTTTTCAGCCGCGCGCTCGCTCGCAAAAGCCGCCGCGCGCGCGCCCGCCGTACGGCCGAAGACGACCGCACTCACGATACCGAGATTGTCGGGCACATGCCGCCCGAAAACGCCGCCCGCGACTTCACCGGCCGCAAAGAGCCCGGGAATCGGGCGACCGCTCGCACGGAGCACCTGTGCCGAGGTGTTGATCGCTACACCCGCAGAGGTCGAGTGATAGGCAGGGCGCACGCGCACGGCGCAGAGATCCCCGTGCTCGAGCGAGGAGTTGAGCGTCTGGCGGCCGAATGCGGTGTCCTTACCCACTTGCGCCATACGGCGGTAAGCGAACACCGTTTCGGTGAACTGCTTGGGCGAGACGCCGATCTGCCGCGCGAGAACGCCGGGATTCGGCGCTCGGTAGACAACGTCGAGCGACCCGATGTCGGCAGCGGCCGAGAGCGTGCGGTCTTTTTCCAAAATGCTTTCGTCAAAGACAAGCCACGCCTCGTTGTTTGGTTCGCTCAAAATCGCCTGCGCCACCTCGTCGGAAGGGAGCAGTTCGTTGACAAAGCGGCGTCCCTTGTCGTTCACAAGGATCGCCCCGTCAACCCGAACCGCCTGCGGCACAACACTCCCCGTAACGGCGAGCGTCGTGCAATGCATGGAAACGCACCCGATCTTCGTCTTGACGCCCCCCGCCTTGCGCGCAAGCACGAGTCCGTCGCCCGTGGCGCCCGCAGAATTGGTGGTGGAAAGCAGCGGCAGCGTCGGGTTTTCCGAACGAATCACTTCGATCGAAGCGGCGTAGCCGCCCGTTGCAATCACAACCGCACCGGCCTCGTAGAGAAGCGCGCCGCAGCGCCCGTGTGCACGAACACCCGAAACGGCGCCCGTACGTTCGTCGTAGAGAATCGCTTCAGCGCGCGTGAGCGTCTGCACGGGAATGCGTGCCGCTTCCGTTGCCTGCAGAAGACCGCGAATGACTTCAAAGCCGAGGGGCGCGCCGTTGGCGGGCCGCCTCGAATAAAGGCCGGCAAATCCCGGATGCGCCGTTTTGCTCGACAAATCGATCCCGCATGACTCAAGCCAGGCAAGCGCCGAGCTCGACTCGGCAATGAGCTTTCGTGAAAGAACGGGTTCGCCCATCGCGTGGTGAACGGAAAGCGACGCGAAAAGCGCTTCGCCCTGCGGCGGCAGCGCGGAAATAGCAACGTTGGGCGAAGCGAGCCCCTGCGCAACGTCGTGGCGAACGCGCCCGTGCGCCACGGCCGCGCCGCTCGGCGCAGCTACCTGAGCCGACGGCACATCGACGCTCACCTCGGAGCGTCGCTCGGGCGAGAGTGCAAGGAGCCCGTCGAGCGAGAGAATCGTATTGCCGCCCGCCATCGGCATTTTCTCGAGCACGATCACGTCGGCACCCGCGCGCGAGGCTTCGATTGCGGCCGTTAGACCCGCGGCGCCTGCGCCGATGACAAGCACATCGCAGTGGTAGTGCGGCAGATGGCGGTCGTCTTCGGTGATGCAGCGCTCGGCAGGCGCACCTTCGAAGGCGTTGGGCGTTGAGGCTGCGGCACCGGAAGGAAGTCCGGCCACACGGACGGGCGCACCTGAAGCCGACGAAGTCGACGAGACGGCGGCGGCTTCACTGAGGTTTGACGACGAAAAATCACTGCCGGGCGCCCCCTGCGCAGCAAGAGCTGCACCGGAAAACAGCAACGCAGCGCCCAAAAGTGCGGCCGCCGATGCTTGACAAATCAACCGATGGGATTGCTTGACGAGATTTTTCGGGTCGGACATGGATGGCTTCGCAACGGATCGAACGGACGGCGCGCTCCTTTGACACCCGCCGCGGTCTTGCTGACAACAAAGCCGCTCGCGGGCGCATGCCGAACGCGCTTACGCGCCGGGCATCCGCCATTGGGGGACACTCGGCAGATCAGTATTAAGTCGAGGAGGGAAAACCCTCGCACCGAAAGGATAGCAGTCTGAAACGTTTTCTGCGCGTCACTGTCGCAAAAGAGCCACGCAGAGCTCCGCAATGGTTGCAGGCGGAGAAACGCAACACTGTTGCCGGATGCGTGACGGCATATCAAAAATTTGATGTCAATCAAACCAGAGGACAAGACGCAGAGTACCAACGCAGTTTTCGTTATTCCATTTTGGAATATCGGTATTGCCGTGTCCTGATGCGAGAACGGCCGGCCATCGACCTTGGATCTACCCCTTAATTGGTATATTTATGGTTTTTACCTACACGTAAAAAGACGTAAGACGAACACCCTTTTGAAGTTTGGACCCTATACGAGCGGCGGCTTGAGCGTGCGTTCGAGTGCGACGACACTCTACTCGCGCAAGAAAAGAGCCCGCTCGAAACCAAGGAAGCGGACCCGAACAAGCGTACGTTTTTGACCCTTCGGCCGGACCCGCAGCAAGAGAACTCCATACGGCGCGTCCGAGGCCGAGAAGACTCCCTGCTAGGAGGATCCATGGAAGTTTCACGCAGAAGTTTCTTCAAGCGAGGAATCCTGATGGGTGCGGCGCCGCTCGCAGCGGCAGCTGCGCAGACCGCGCACGCCGCCGGCCCGTCCGGCGCCAAGCCTGTTTATAAGCTTGCAGACGTCAAGGAAACGACGAACATTTGCTGCTACTGCTCGGGCGGCTGCGGCACGATCTGCTCGGCGCGCAACGGCGAACTCATCAACCTCGAAGGCGACCCCGACCACCCGGTCAACATGGGCGGCCTCTGCCCGAAGGGCGCGGCCATGTGGGGCTTGAGAAACATCGTGACGCCCGAGCGCAAGGCCAAACTCCATCCGGACCGCGTACTCACGCCGCTCGTTCGCCGTCCGGGCAGCAAGACCTGGGAGAAGATCTCCTGGGACGAAGCCATTGATGCGATCGCCAAGCGCATCAAGAAGACGCGCGACGAGACCTTTGTTGAAAAGGAAGACGGCGTCACCGTCAACCGCTGCGACGGGATCGCGAGCTTTGGCGCTGCGCAGCTCAACAACGAAGAAGGCTGGCTCGTTCAGAAGTTCGCCCGCTCGCTCGGCATCGTCGCCATCGACAATCAGACGCGCGTATGCCACTCCTCGACCGTTTCGGGCCTCGCACCCTCGTTCGGCCGCGGCTCCATGACGTCGCACTGGTGCGACTTCCAGAATTCCGACGTCATCCTCTCGATCGGCTCGAACAACGTCGAAAACCATCCGCTCTCCTCGCGCTGGGTTGAACGCGCGCAGGACCGCGGCGCCACGTGGATCGTCGTCGATCCGCGCTACAACCGCTCGGCCGCCAACGCCGACATCTACGGCCGCATCCGCCCGGGCACCGATATTGCCTTCTACGGCGGCCTCATCAATTACATTCTCTCGAACGACCTCTGGCAACACGAGTACGTTCTCAACTACACGAACGCCGCGTGCCTTCTTCGCGAAGACTACGAATTCGATCCGGAGTCGGGCCTCTTCTCGGGCTGGGATCCGGAAACGAAGCGCTACTCCGACGAAACCTGGGGCTACGACTACGATCAGGTCGCCAAGTGGGATACGTCCGAGACGGGGGCCTACGCCTGGGTGAACAAGCCCGGTACGCCGAAATTCAAGACGCCCGACCTTGAAGTCCTCAAGCGCGACCTCTCGCTCACGGATCCGCGCTGCGTCATCAACGTCATGAAGCGCCACTACGCGCGCTACACGCCGGAACTTGTCGCCAAGGTGACGGGTATGGACCCGGAAGTGATGATGAAGATCTGGCAGGTCTACGCCTCGACGGGTCGCCCGGATCGCTCGGGCTCGATCCTCTACGCGCTCGGTCAGACGCAGCACACGTACGGCTCGCAGAACTGCCGCGCGATGTGCATCGTGCAGCTTCTCCTCGGCAATATCGGCGTTGCGGGCGGCGGCATCAACGCGCTTCGCGGCGAACCGAACGTTCAGGGCTCGACCGACGTCGGCGCCTCCGTGCCTGATGCGCCGGGCTACCTCAAGTGGCCGACCGGCAAAAAGCACCCGACGCTCGCGAAGTACCTCGAAGCGGAAACGTACGCTGCGGGCTACTACGCCAATAAGCCCAAGTTCTGGGTTTCGGCGCTGCGCGAATGGTTCGGCGAAAACGCCACCGTTGAGAACGACTACTGCTACGACCTGCTCCCGAAGATCAGCCCGAAGCTCGACTACGGCGCCTACTCGACCATCATGACCTTCAACATGATGCGCGACGAGCGAATCAAGGGCTACATGTGCTGGGGCATGAACCCGGCGCACTCGGCCGCCAACGGCGCGCACGTCCGCCGCTCGATGGCCAACCTCGACTGGCTGCTCGTGGCCGACTGGTTCCTCACGGAAACGGCAACCTTCTGGGAAGCGCCCGATATGGATCCGGAAAAGATCAACACCGAAGTGTTCTTCCTCCCGGCGGCGCTCATCTATGAAAAGACGGGCTCGATCAACAACTCCGGCCGCTGGATCCAGTGGCGCGAAAAGGCGATCGAACCGCCCGGCGAATGCAAGTCCGACTTCGAAATGCTTTCGCTGCTCTTTGAGCGCATCCGCTCGCTTTACGAAGCCGAAGGCGGCGCCTGCCCCGAGCAGGTGCTCAAGGCCAACATGCGCTACATGATCGACGGCAAGTACGACATCCGCGCGCTTTGCTGGGCTTTGAACGGCTACGACGTGAAGACGAAGAAGCTCCTCAAGGGCTACGCGGATCTGCAGGCCGACGGCTCGACCGCGTGCGGCATCTGGATCTTCTCGGGCTACTACAACAACAACGACGCGCCGCTCGACCCGATGAAGCAGCCGATGACGCGCCGCAGCAAGGAAGACCCGACGGGACTCGGCCTCTATCCGAACTGGTCCTTCGCTTGGCCGGCAAACCGCCGCATTCTCTACAACCGCGCTTCGGCCGACCCGAAGGGGCGTCCCTGGAACGACAAGCGCGTGCTCGTCGAATGGAAGAACGGCAAGTGGCTGCAAAACGACGTGGGCGACTTCGCAACGGCGAACCCGCCCGACAACAACGCGTTCTTCATGACGTGGGAGCAAAACGCACGCCTCTTCGCGTACCCGATGGTGGACGGCCCGATGCCCGAACACTTCGAGCCCTTTGAATCGCCGACGGCGAACGCCTTCAATGGCGCCGCACACAACCCGTGCGCCCGCTTCACGGAAGACAAGTCCGTTCGCCGCGGCGAGGCAGGCGACTACCCGTACGTCTGCACGACGTACTCCGTGACCGAGCACTGGCAGTCCGGTACGCAGACGCGCAACATTCCGTGGCTCAACGAACTCGTGCCCTGCAACTTCATCGAGCTCTCCGAAGAGCTCGCCAAGGAAAAGGGCATCAAGACGGGCGACGACGTTCGCGTCTGGAACAACCGCGGCTCCGTTGTCGTCAAGGCCATGGTCACGATCCGCATGCAGCCCATGCAGGTCAACGGCAAGCTCACGCACGTCGTCGGCATGCCGCACCACTTCTCCTGGGCCACGAAGCTCGCCACGGGCGACAACGTCAACGACCTCACGCCCAACGTCGGGGATCCGAACTCCTACATTCCCGAATACAAGGCGTTCCTCGTCAACATTGAAAAAGCCGCATGAAGTGCGCTTCGTCAAAAGTTTTAGGAGACTGACAAATGGCTAAGCAAGAAGTCGCCATGCTTTTCGACTCGTCGCACTGCACGGGTTGCAAAGGCTGCCAGGTGGCGTGCAAGCAGTGGAACATGCTGCCCTCCGCCCTGGGCCTCAATGAAAACAAGTTCACGGGGTCGCTGCAGAGTCCCGCTGACCTCAACGGGGACACGCGTCTCATCATGACGTTTGATGAGAAGCCCTCGGGCAACAAGTTCCAGCCGATTCACTGGGCGATCGGCCGTCGCTCGTGCTTCCACTGCACGAACGCGGCCTGCGTCGAGGTGTGCTCGTCGGGCGCACTCACTAAGAAGGAAAACGGCGTCGTCGCGTTCGACACCGAAAAGTGCAACGGCTGCACGTACTGCCAGAGCGCCTGCCCCTTCGACGTGCCGCGCTTCCGCCCGCAGGACGGTCGAATCGACAAGTGCACGCTCTGCATCGATCGTCTTGAAGAAGGCGAAGTACCCGCGTGCGTGAAGACCTGTCAGCCCGAAGCGCTCAAGTTCGGTCCGCGCGAAGAGATGATCGCGCTCGGCAAGCAGCGCGTCGAATTCCTCAAAAAGAAGGGCTTCGAGAAGGCCGAGCTCTATGGTGAAACGGAAATGGGCGGTCTGCACGTGCTCTCCGTGCTCAAGTTCGGGCACGAAGCGTACGGGCTGCCGACCGATCCGACGCCCAATACGCTCATCCCGGCAATCAAGGCGATGAAGCCCATTGCCGCTGCGGGCACGGGCCTCGTCGTCGCCGGACTCGCCGTCTCCTTCCTCGCCGCCATGGGCTACCGCCGCAAGGAAGTGACGATCGAGGAAGCCAAGAAGAGCTGGACGCCCGAACAGCGGGCCAAGGCCGACCGTGAAGTCGCCGAACTGCTTCGCAGGGAGCGCGCCGCCAACAACGAAACGAAGTGAAGGAGCAACAAATGACTCGATACATTCAGCGTCATTCGCTCTTGACGCGCGTCACGCACGGCGTTGCCGCCGTCTCCTGCATTCTGCTCGCCGTCTCGGGCCTCTTTGTCTTCTGGCCCGAACTCGGCGGCTCGATCATGGGAGGCGACTTCACCTACATGATGCGCATGCTGCATCGCCTCCTTGCGATCCCGTTCATCCTCGTGCCGCTCTTTGCGCTCTTTAAGTCGCCCTCGGGCGCAGCGCACCTCTTCAAGGAGGACATCTTCGGCAAGTGGGACAAGGACGACTACGCTTGGGCGATGAAGTTCCCGTTCTACCTCTTTGCGCCGGGCAAGGTTCACATGCCCCCGCAGCATCACGTGAAGTCCGCGCAGCGCTTGGCTGACGGCGCGCTGCTTTTCTTCTGCGTGATCATGGCAGTGACGGGCATGATCCTCTGGCTCAACACGGGACTGCTCCCCTCGGGCGGCATGAAGGTGGAATTCTCGGGCGAGACGATCCTCTGGGCGCGTCTGCTGCACGACATCTTCTTCTTCCTCACCGTCTTTGTCGGCATCGCGCACATCTACCTCGGCGCGGGCATCTTCCAGCCCTACCGCGGCACGGCGCGCATCATGTTCGGCGACGGCAAGGTGAGCGAATCGGACGCCGCCTACCACTGGGGCTACTGGGCCAATGAAGAAATTGCGCTCGGCAAGAACGTCACGGTGGAAAAGGACGGCAAGGCCAATTGAGGCCGCACCGATACGAAGCGCCCGAGGAAGAGCGCTTCCGAAAAACAATCTCCCTCTAAAGACCCTTGCCGCAAGGTAGAGTCAAGGGAAGTCCCTTGAGGACGCGAAAATCGCAGAGGCCGATTCGGGCGGAGCAGCCGCTACGCCCGAATCGGCCCGAAGCAAGAAAACCGTTTTCGGCCGCATGCGAAGCGCCCGCCCGAGCGAGCGCTTCGCATGAGAGACCGAAAGGCGCGCCGCGCAACGGCTTTGGAGCACCCAAGCCAGGCTCGTCAAACCGCAACAGAAGGATCATCCGCATGAACCGCAACGCCATCGAACGCGCACTTGAAAAATACGCCGGCCACAAGGACCCGACCGTCCGTGCTGATCTTGCACTCTGGGGGCCGCTCCTCCTTGAAGCCGCCGACATCTCGCAAGCGCTGCGCCCGAGCGACATCCGCGCCAACGAGCCGACCAACAAGGAGCTCGACCAGGCCGTTCGCGGCGGCCCGACGCTGCTCTCGCTCGGTCTCGTCAAGATCGAAGAAGCCGCTTACGCCGACGCCTTGAAGCGCCTTGCAGCGAAGCTCCTCGAAACGCTCAAGCGCGAAGGCCGCATCGGGAAAGATGCCGCCGCGGAAGTCGAGTCGATCGACTGGGCGCCCTTTGCGACGCGCGCGGCGCTCCTTGATGCCGCATCCGACGTACCGGGCTACCTCGAGCGCAGCGAAGCGCTCTGGCTCGAGCTTCACGGCGAAAAGAGCGAGGGGCTCTTTGAAAACTTCATCGTGATCGTGCTCGGCCTGGCTCTGCGCGCCTCGCTCGACCGCTTCGCTTCGCAGTGCTCGCGCTTGATCGAAATGCGCGACAAGCCCGTCGTCGACTACGAACGCCGCCTCACCTGTCCGGTCTGCGGCTCGCACCCGATCATGGCGGTCGTAGCCCCGACGCCGCAGAGCGGCAACGCCAAAAAGCTCTTTTGCGGCGCCTGCGGCGCGAGCTGGAAGTTCGAGCGTATCCGATGCGCGGCCTGCGGCGACGAAGCGGTCTCCGACCTTCGATATGTGCATGACGAAGCCGACGAAGCGCATCGCCTCCATGTGTGCGCCGACTGCGGCGCCGCCACGCCCACAGTCTTTCTGAAGGGCGAAGAGATCGGCGTCTCGCCCGACGTCGAATACCTCGTCACCGAAGCGCTCGCCGATGCCTTTGCGGCACCCGTCAACTGAGTCCCCCAAAAAAAGTACCGAACCGAATTCGGAACCCCTCAAACGATTCTGCGTTTTTCCGGAGGTCCGCCATGACGAAACCCTACGCCTTCGAAGCCGTGCCGAACGCGATGCCCTTTTCGGCGCCCTTTGAGCTCTCCGCGCCCGACGCGCCGATCGGCGGCGCCCGCACGCCCGAGGGCGCCGTAATGCTCGACATCGTGCGCATGAGCGGCACGAGCGCTACGACGGGCCCCGACACCGACTGGGTGGCCGACGAGGTGCCCGTCGCCCTCGTCTATAACGGCATCTCGCATGCCGTCATGATGACGACGCCCACGATGCTCAAGGAATTTGCCGTGGGTTTTTCGCTCGCCGAAGGGATCGTGAAGTCGCTCGACGAGATCTACGACATTGAAGTCGAAGAGACCTGCAGCGGGCGCGCCGTCAATCTCGAAGTGTCGTCCGAGGCTTTCTGGCAACTCAAATCCCGCCGCCGCTCGATGACCGGGCGCACGGGCTGCGGACTCTGCGGCGTTGAAAGTCTTGAGGGTGCCGTGGGCGAAGTCCGTACGGTCGCTCACACGCAGCGCTTTGACATGCGTCACTACGAAGCGGCGCTCGGCTACCTTTATGACGCCGAAAAGCTCGGGCGCCTCACGGGCGCGACGCACGCGGCCGTTTGGGTGCATCCCGACGGCACGCTCGCGGGCGGCGCCGAAGATGTGGGCCGCCACGTTGCGCTCGACAAGCTCCTCGGTCTGCGCGCGCTTTCGGGCTGGCACGTTGGCGCCCTCGTCGTCAGTTCGCGCGCCTCTTTCGAAATGGTGCAAAAGGCCGTCAACTGCGGCGTAGAAATCCTCTTTGCTGTCTCTGCCCCGACGGCGCTCGCCGTGAAGCTTGCCAAAGAGGCCGGACTCACGCTCGCAGCCTTCTGCCGGCGCGGTCGCGCCAATATCTATGCGCACCCAGAACGCCTCACGGGGCTGCCGCTCGCAGCCTAAAGAGCGGCCCAACCGATAATCGGCAACAAAAAAACGCACGCTTTCGTTGAGCGTGCGTTTTTTCTTTAGGCTCGCGAACGCCCGGCGTACGGGCGTTCGCTCGAGCCACGGAAGGTCGCGTCGAGGGTTAGAAGACGACCTTCGAGATGCACCAGCCGATGATCGTGCCCGAAACCACGAAGACGAGGCCCGGACGGATGTACGAGTGGTTGATCACGTAGGTGCCAAGGCGCGTCGTCCCCGTACGGTCGAAAGCCGTGCAGCCGATCTGCGCTCCCCCCGGAATGACGAAGTCGCCGAAACAGCAGGCCCAAGTGCCGATCAGGAATTCGGGCGGCAGACCGAACTTGAGGCCGAGCGGCATCATGATCGTCGTCGAAACGGTCGGCGAGAAGATCACGGTCGAGACGCAGAAGGCGGCAATGCAGAAGAGGAAGGGCGCGGTCGTGGCGATGCCCGAGAAGGCGTCGGCGAGGACCTTCGTGTGCTGATCGAAGAACGTGCCCGTACACCAAGCGATGCCGAAAACAGCCACAACACCGATGAGGCCGGAGCGGAAGACCGAACCGGACGCAAACTGCTCGGGCTTGACGCGGCAGACCATGATGATCACGAAGGCCGTCGCAAGCATCACCATCTGAATGATCTGCGGAATGGCAAGCATCGTCGTGGCGCCTTCGGCATTCGTCCACGAGGGACGAAGCGCGGGCACGGAGCCGACGAGGATCGAAACCAGAATGCCGAGCATGAAGACGATCACGGAGAGCTTCGCCGAGGGCTTGCGTTCGTACTTCGTCGTGAGGTCGCCCCCAGCGAGCCACTGGTAGTCGCCCGAAGCGACACGGCGCTGGAATTCGGGATCGTCCTCGAGCTCCTTGCCCCGCCAGAAAACAGAAAGCGACGCGCAAAGCGTGGCGAGAATGAAGGTCGGCAGCGTCACCGCAAGGATGTGCCCGAAGGAGATCCCCTGCGTCGACATGATGCCCACCATGGCGGCCATGGCGGCCGACATGGGCGAAGCCATCACGCCGATACCCGCCGAAATGACGGAGGCGGAAATCGCACGTTCGGGGCGCACCTTCGCAGAAGCGGCCACTTCGGCAACGACCGGGTAGACCGCAAAGGCAACGTAAGCCGTCCCCACGAGAATCACGAAGGTCGAGCAGACAAGCGGCCCCACGATCGTAATGGCTTTGGGCCATTTTCTAAGGAGCTTCTCTGCGAGTCGAACGAGGAGATCCAAACCGCCCGCGCCCTGCAGAATCGAGGTGCACGCGATGACGGCCGTGATGATGAGCAGAACGGAAACGGGCGGCTCGCCGGGCTTGACGCCCAAACCGAGCACGAGGATACACACGCCGAGACCGCCGGCGGCGCCGAGACCGAGGCCGCCCAAGCGGCCGCCGATGCCGACGCACAGGAGCACGACGGCAAGCTCCATCCAAAACATAAGATCCATTTGGAGTGCCTTTTGTTGTTATCAGCTGACTTTTAGGTTGTTGGCGGCGAATTCGCCGAGGCGTGAAGCTTAGGCAAAAATGCGCACGCGTTGTGCCGCCGCCGTTCTCTTTTTGTAGACGTGTTGCGTTTAGACGTGGAAAAGCTCGGTTGAGGCGGGTTTTTCGGCGAGAAGCGCAACAACGTCGGCCGCGACGTCTTCACTCGCGTCGAGCGTCATCAGGCGCTCGGCAAGCTTGTCGACCGTCTCAGCCGCGAGCACCATGCCGGAAACGGACTTGAACTTTTTGAGAAGCGCTTCGTCCGAGACGGGGTTGACCGGCGCACCGAGCGGCATCGGCACGTGCTCGCGCAGCACGCGCCCGTCCTTCAAAGTGACGATGACGGTGGGTTCTTCATCGTCAGCCTGCGTCTTGTCGACCGTGAAGCGGATCCGTTCCATCAGCGCTTCGACCCTCGGATCGTCGCGCCGCTCGCGCGCGTAGGAAGCAAGCGAAGCGTTGCCGAAGACGAGGTCCGCAGCGAGGCTGTACGGGATCGACAGCTGCGCCGAAGGCATCGGATGACGATCGAAGCCGCCGCACATGCCGAAAACGAAAGGATTGATGACGACTTCGATCGCTTCGACGTCGTCGGCCCCGAAGCCGTGCGCAGCGCGCAGGTTGTCGACCGCGTCGATCGCAGCATGGGTCGAGCGGCATGAGGCATGAGGCTTGATCGAGACGCGCCCGAGCTTCCAGACGCGCCCGAGGTCTCTGAGCCACGCGTCGGGGTCTTCCGACTGCGGCGCAAAACTCTTCGAGAACCCGCCCCAGACGTCTTCGAAAATCTTTGTGGGGCCCGTAAATCCCTCGCGGGCGAGAAGCACGGAAAGGAGTCCGCCGCTCGCGGCATGCCCCGCATGCAAGCGCTTACTCTGCGCGCCGTTATGTACGCATGCCCAAAGCCCGCCCGAGAAGGACGAGGCGAGCCCAAGCGCCATCTGCGTTTCCTTCACCGTCGCCCCCAGAATGCGTGCGGCAGCCGCTGCTGCGCCGAATGGCCCGCAGGTACCCGTCGAATGAAAACCGGCGCCGTTATGCGCTTCGTAAGCGCCGCAGGCTTCGAGCGCGCGACGCGCCACGTCGTAGCCGATTACGACGGCAGCGAGGAACTCGCGCCCGGTCACGACGCGCCCGGCGTCGCGTGCAATTTCGACCGCCGCAATTGCCGCAGGAACAACAACAGCCCCCGAATGGTCGCACCCGCCCGTGTCGTCAAGTTCAAACGCGTGTGCGGCCGTGCCGTTCACGAGTGCCGCCGAAATGGGCGGCAGCGTCCGACCCGCGGCCCAAAGGGCACTCGCGCCCGACGGTTCGCCCGCAGCGACAAGCGTCTTCACGAGCAGCTGAGCCTCGAGCGAAATGGCGCCGGCAATGCCCGCACCGATCGTGTCGAGCGTGTGGCGCTCGGCCTTTCGATACATTTCGACCGGAATCGCCGAGAGCGGCGTTTCGACAATGAAGCGGGCAAGCGCTTCGCTCTTGTCCACCGAAGAACTTTCTGTGGTTTGCGTCATGGTTGGAGGATCCGGAAGTTGAATGTTAGAAAGCGCCCGCGCGGACTATGCTGCCGCAGCCCGGACGCTTTCATAAAAAAACGAAAAAGAACGGAAAACTGTCGGAGCGATATTCCGGCACGCGACGCCAGAACATTCGCTCTCGGTCGGTCTTTCAGCTCGAAGCGGCGCCCGCTTCCTCGGCCGCCAAGCGGCGCTCGGCCTCGAGAACGGCTTCGGCTTCCGCCTCGAGCACCTCCTTGAGCGACTCGCGTGCGGCCGCAATGTCTTCGGCCTTCAAGGCCGCAACAAGTCGGGCGTTACCCGAAACAAGCCGGCTCACGAGCTCGTGATCGAAATGCGCCTGTTCGGCAAAAAGCTTTTCGACGAAGCCGAGCAGCGCAAGCGCATACGCCGTGAGAATCCGATTGCCGCAAGACTCGATGATTTCGCGGTGCAGCGCCGCATGAAGCTTCAGCACGGCGGCGTGAAATTCCACGCAGTTCTGCATCTGCGGCACCTTCTCTTCGAGTCGGCCGAAGAGCACGGGCGTCAGACGGCGAATCGATAGCGCGAGCAAGTCGCCCTCCGTGCGCTCGCGTGCTTCAAGGAGCTCGCGAACATCGACGCTCGAAGCGGAAATCTGCTCCTCAATGTTCTCGGCCATGAGCTTCGGGTCGGGCGGCAACACCGTCACGCCGCGCTTTTGCGCACGCGCGACGACGCCAAGCTGCGCGAGCTTGTCGAGCACGCGCCGCACGCGGTAGCGCGACACGTTGAAGCGCTCGGCAAGCGTCGCCTCCGTGTCGACCGCATCCGCCTCTTTGGCGCGGCGAAGAAGGTGCCGATGAATATCGCGAAACAGACTCTCTTCGTCCATCTGAAAGTTCCTTCGGGCGCGGTGCACGAAAGGCCGCAGCCCGCGAAGAGGCGTATGTCGTCTCGCCCCGATTGAAAGTTTGATCGAGCAATTCTGCGTACGAAACCGCGTTTCGTCAATCCTTTATCCTAAAACAAACTCATATACTCGCAATTTACGCTTTAAATTAGCGACAATATATTTAAATTGTCGACACAATTGAATTTAATAACGCTTTTATTCGTTTTTAAAAAGGAAAACCAGAATTCCAAGAGCCGAGGCGGCCGCTTCTATCTTCCGGCCAACGAACTCGTTGAACGCTTCAACGCAACGATCACGTTCGAGCAGCGCGTCTGTTCGTTTGACATCGCCGACTCGATCGCGCACGCAACGATGCTCGCGCGCCAGGGCATCATCTCGAAAGAAGACGCCGAAGCGATCTGCCGCGGGCTCGAGCAGGTCAAGGCTGAAATCGAAGCAGGCCAATTCGTCTTCAGCGTGAAGGACGAAGACATCCATATGGCGATTGAAAAGCGCATGACCGAAATCGTCGGGCCTGCGGGCGGTCGCCTGCATACGGGCCACAGCCGCAACGACCAGACGACGACGTCGACGAAGATGTGTCTGCGCCACGAAATCCGCGAAGTCCAGAAAGCCGTTCGACTCTTTGTCGACACGGCCGAACGTCACCTTGACGTGATCATGCCCAGCTACACGCACATGCAGAACGGCCAGCCCCAGAACTCCACCGAGGTAACTTTGTGCACCAAAAAGGCATCCGCAATACCACAGACCTTTAAGAGTCCGTCTATACTTGACAAAATTAGTCAACTTTTGTTGACAGAGACAACAACACAACAGTCAAGTTCGCGCCCGCCCATGCAGGCCGCAAAGGACTCTCACACATGACTCCCGATGCTCACAACAAACCCGCCGCCCCGTTGCCGGCCGCAGAGATCCCGACCCGCCACGTCATGACGCCCGAAGAGAAGCGCAGTCAGATCACGCTCGCCTGCCTTTACCTCGCTGCGATGGCGCTCGGCGTTGCCAACGGCCTTTGGGGCGGCGAGATGCTGCAGCAGATTGCGCAGATCGTCTCGTCGATCTTCATCCGCCTCTTCAAGTTCATTTCGATCCCGATTATTGCGGTCTCGATCATCGCGACGCTCGCGAGCATTTCGCAGTCGAGCGACTCGGGGAAGATCTTCCGCCGCTCGATCTTCTACACGCTCTTTACGACGATCCTCGCCGCGACGTTGGCTGCGGTGCTTTTTGTCGTGTTTTCGCCCGCCAACGTCGCCATCTCCGGCTCGAGCGCTTCGCTCGAAGGCGTTGCGCCGAAGCAGAGCTACCTCGATTATGTCCAGACGGTGATTCCGGACAACTTCCTCGCGCCCTTCCTGTCGGCGAACGTTCTTTCGGTGCTGCTGATTTCGGCCGCCGTCGGCATCGCGATTGCGAAGCTCCCGTCGGGCAACCGCCCCCAGGAGGTGCTCATGGCCTTCTTCTCGGGTCTGCAGTCCGTGCTGTTTACGATCGTGGGCTGGATCATCAAGGCGCTGCCGATCGGCCTCTTCGGCTTCTTTACCGTTCTCACGACCGAACTCGCTTCGGGCGTGGCAATCGGCGGGCTCGGCAGCTACTTCGGCGCCGTGCTTTCGGCCAACTTCATTCAGATGCTCGTGATCCTGCCGCTCGTGCTCCTCGCGCGCGGCCTCAACCCGATCCGCGTTGCACGCGGCATGTTCCCCGCGCTCATGGTGGCCTTCTTCTCGAAGTCCTCCGCGGGGACACTCCCCGTGACGATGGCTTGCGCTGAGAAGCTTGGCGTTCGCAAGCCCGTCTCGCGCTTCGTGCTCCCGATCTGCACGACGATCAATATGAACGGGTGCGCGGCCTTCATTCTCATCACGGTCGTCTACCTCATGCAGAACGCGGGCGCCGACATCACAGTCGGCACGCTTGCGGCATGGATTCTCATTTCGACCATTGCCGCCGTCGGCAACGCCGGCGTGCCGATGGGGTGCTTCTTCCTCTCGGCCTCGCTTTTGGCGAGCATGAACGTGCCCATTCTGCTCATGGGCGTGATTCTGCCCTTCTATGCTGTGATCGACGCCATCGAAACGACGCTCAATGTGTGGTCCGACAGTGCCGTCGCCGCCATGGTGAATAAGGACATGTACGGCGACAAGCTTTAAGTGGTTCTGTTCTGCCCATTAATTAGAGGGGACGACCCTGAAGGCCGTCCCCTCTCCTATTTTTGAGCGCTTGTTTTCACTTCGGGAAGCGGCGCCTCCTGAATGAGTGCGATCAATACGCCATGATCTGACCGTCGGTGCGCTTTTCGGTCGCGCCGCAGAGGACGCCCTCGGAATTGCGCAGAATCATCTGGCCGCGTCCCATGTGGTAGGGGTCGGGCTGAACAATGATGTTGTGGCCGCGGCGCTGCAGGAGGCGAATGACGTGGTTGGGCGTATCCTGCTCAACCTCGACGTTCTTGCCGCCCACCCACTGCCAGCGCGGCGCATCGAGCGCCTGCTGCGGGTTGAGGTGCCAGTCGATCATGTTCTGCACGACCTGCACGTGGGCCTGCGGCTGCATGAAGCCGCCCATGATCCCGAAGGGGCCGACGGGCTCGCCGTCCTTCGTGAGGAAGCCCGGAATGATCGTGTGGTAGGGACGCTTGCCGCCCAAGAGCGCGTTCGGGTGGTTTTCGTCGAACTTGAAGTTTTCCGCGCGGTCGTTGAGCGCAATCCCCGTGCCCGGAATCACGATGCCCGAGCCGAAGCCGCGGAAGTTCGACTGAATGAAGGAAACCATGTTCCCTTCGCCGTCGGCGCAGCAGAAATAAATCGTCGAGTGGTACTTCGGATCGCCCGCGCTCGGCATGATGGCTTCCTCGCCAATCAAGGCGCGGCGGTCGGCCGCATAACGCTCGGAGAGCAGCTCGTCGACGGTAACGCGCATGTAGGACGGTTCGGCCACGTGCGCGGCCGTGTCGCTCATCGCAAGCTTCATCGCTTCGATTTGCTTGTGCATCGTATCGGCACAATCGCGCTCGCCGAGCTCGAACCCCTTCAGAATCTGCAGCGCCATGAGCACCGTAATGCCGTGACCGTTGGGCGGCAGCTCCCAAACGTCGTAGCCGTGGTAGTTGACCGAAATCGGCTCGACCCATTCGGGCTTATAGGCCGCGAGGTCCTCCTTCGTGAGGAAGCCGTTGTGCTTCTTAAAGAAGGCGTCCATCTTCTCGGCGAGTTCACCCCGATAAAAGGCTTCGCCCTTCGTCTCGGCGATGAGGCGAAGCGTCTTGGCGTGGTCCGGCGCGCGGAAGATTTCGCCCGGCCGATACCACGTGCCCTTGTCCATGAAGGTGTCAAAGAGCCCCTGGAACTCGGGGCGGTCTTTGTACTTGCCGTAGATCTGCCAAGCTTCTTCCCAAAGGCGCGAGACGTTGGGGGAGACAGGGTAGCCGTTTTCGGCGTAGCTGATCGCGGGCGCCATCACGTCTTCGAGCGGCATGGAGCCGAAGCGCTCGTGAAGCGCCATCCAAGCGCCGACGGCGCCCGGCACATTGATCGGCTCCACACCGTAGGAGGGGATCTTCTCAAAGCCGCGCGCCTTGAGCGCTGCAACCGAATTGGCCTTCGGCGCGGGTCCCGAGCCGTTGATGCCGTAGAGCTTCCCCTTGAACCAAACGATCGCAAAGCAGTCCGCGCCGATGCCGTTGCCCGTCGGTTCAACGACCGGATAGGCGCTCGCCATGGCAATGGCCGCGTCAACGGCGTTGCCGCCCTTCATGAGCGTCTGCAGCCCGATCGAAGCGGCCGTGGGATTGCCGGCGCAGGCCATGCCGTTCTTGGCGTAGACCACGTGGCGCTTGGAGGGATAGGGATAGTCCTGCGCGTCGAAATCGAACTTGATCATTTCAATGAAATCCTAAGCGAATGAAAAAAGTGGGGACGGAGCACGGCGCGACGAGCGTTGACATGCGCCGCCGCGATCGTGCCCCGAGGGACGATTAGGGCTGCAGGAGCCCCTGGAAGATGCCCGCCATGATGACCGAGCAGGACGTCACGGTTGCAAAGCCCGAGACAAGGTACTTCGGCATCAGATGGTCGGAGATGTACTGCATTTCGGCTTCGTTTTCGCCGACGGCTTTCGCCACTTCGTTGACGATGAGGTATGTCGCCGGGAAGCCGAGAAGCTGGCCCACGGAAACGCCCATGGCAAGGTTTCGCGAACCGAGAAGCTTCCAGAAGGGCAGCACGTAGAAGAAGAGATAGAGCACGGCGCAGGTGACGACAAAAAGCACGACAAGCGCATAGGCGAGCGTCGACAGGTCTTCAAGGCGAATCTGCGCAAGCGACGGAATGATGGTCGCAAAGATGAAGACGTTGAAAATGCCCGACGAATTCGAGTGCTTGAGGATGTTCTTCGGCAGCATCCCCGTCGCGGAGACGAGCGTACCGAGGATAAGCGCCCAGATCGAGGAAGCGAGCCCCGTCCACTTGCCGAGCACGAATGCAACCCAGGCGAAGAACGCCGTAATCGCGAGCGAAACGAAAACGCCGTAATACTTCTTGTGCGACTCGAAGAAATTGGGTTTGGCGGGCGCTTCGTCCGTTTTTTCGGCTCCGGCCTTCTGCTCGGTCTTGGCCTTCGCAACGGCGCCGCCCGTGCGGCGATACTCTTCGATGAGCACGCGCGCTTCACGAATGCCGTAGTAGGAAGCGATCGGCGTCCCCACAAACTTCTGCACGGCGTAGACAATGGCGCCGAGCGCAGCCGCGAGATTCATGCCGTGCTCGAGCGCGGCGCTCGTCATGATTTGCGTCGCCACGATGCCGCCGTTGATGATCGGCACACTAACGATCGTTTCGTTGTAGCCGATCAGCGGAATCATGGCCAGACCGGCAATGGCGACGACGACCATCGAGAAGATGGCGGTGACGAGCGTGCGCCATTCGGCGATGAATTCACGCAGGTTGATCGAGGTCCCCATCGAAAAAACGATGAAGGGCGTCACCCATTTGCCGACCTCGGTGAGACCAGCCTGCTTGATGATGTCGGGCGGAATGAGCCCGGTCACAAAGCAGATGAGAAAGAGGAAAAGACTCACGAAGACAGATGAGAGCTTTGCCTTCGTGAGCGTGCCGAGCACGTCCCCGATGCCGAAAAAGAGCAGGCAGAGAAAGAGGTAGAAGAAGACGTTGTCAAACATGGCCGAACACCGCCGTGCGCACACGCGGAAAAGCCCGCACGCACGCCTTGAGCGCCTTGGATGCTTTGTTGATTGGGAAAAGCGGGTGGAAAGACCCGACTTTTCCTAGATTAGCGAGGGCTCTCTCGCTCGGCCTCAGGTGTTCGACCTAGTAAGGCGTCGTGAAACGCAAGAAGCGAATCGGCTGAAATTGCGAAAAATTCACCCGATCTCTCTGCGAAAAGATTGTTTGACTGCCATCCATCAATCAAGCCTTTGCAAGGAGCACATCGGCGCCGAGCGCGCGAGCGAGTGCGGGCACATCATTGCAAAGGAGAATGGGTTCGGCTTCAAGAAGCGACTCTGCGCTCATGGCGCCGTAGGTAACGCCGATACCCCGGCACCCGTAGGCGCGCGCCATGTAGAGGTCGTGCGTCGTATCGCCAACCATAATCGTGCGCTCGGCAGCGATGCAGGTTTCGATCCCGATTTCTTCAAGCATGTCGGGATTGGGCTTCGAAGCGCACATGTCGGCCGTTCGTGTCGCACTGAAACATTCGGCAAGCCCAGTCATCTTCAGCACCCGATCGAGTCCGCGTCGCGACTTGCCCGTAGCAACAGCAAGCGTTACGCCAGCCGATGCAAGCGCTCGAATCAGCGCCTCGATCCCGGGAAAAAGATGCACTTCATTTTCGAGCGAGCGGTAGTGCGCCGCGTAGTATTTCGAGAAAGTCTGGTACTCCTCGACCGGACACGTGGGCGCAATGATCCGGATCGCTTCGCGCCAGCCCAGGCCGATCACGGAATTGGCGAGCTTCGTCGAGGGCACCGGCAGGCGCATTTTTTCGCACGCATGCTGAATGCTGAGTGCGATGGCAGCCGTCGTATCTAGCACGGTACCGTCCCAGTCGAAAACGACAAGATCGTAGCCGCCCGCGGGCGCCGTTTCTCTATTGAAGACTTCGGACATGGGAACCTCGGAAAAGTGCAGAAACGCTCGTACGATAGCACGGCGCTCCTGCACCGGACGAATTGCGCAAAACGTCTTTTGCCGGATGGTCGAACCGCAGCTGCAGGAATCTCCGACGACCGATATCGGTGCGTTGCTTCTTTTCTCGACGCTCGACGTCAATCTTCGGCGTCAAGCGCCGCAAGAATTTCACGCGCACCAGGATCGTCCGAATCGTCAAAGGCCTTGTGAAGCACGCGCTTGATGCGCCCGCTCGGCGAAGCGTATTCGAACGCTTCACGCAGGAGCAGCGGATCGCCCGCAAGCACTTCGATGACGTCCGTTTCGTCCAGCAACGCCAGTGCGTCGTCGTTGCCTAAAAGTGCTGTACGCACGTCATACGACGCGTCGCGCTTAAGGAGATCGAGCACCGGCTGAGGCAGATTCTTGCGATCGGCGACCGCCTCGCGAAGCTCGGCGCAGCCGCTTGCGGCAAAGCGCACCAGAAATTCGTCGGGCACTTTGAGCGCTTGGACCATGCGCAAAAAGCGCCCGAGCTGACGAACTTCCAGGAAAACCATCGGCGCATTCGTCCCGAAATCGATCGCATCGAGCATATCGGTGCCGCTTCCGTCACCCGCCTCGCTGCAAGCCTCCCGCATGAAAGCGAGCGCATAAACGCAACCGTCGGGTTCGACGAAGCGCCAGCGCTCTTCCTTCGGTTTTGTACCGATGCGACCGGACATGTGCAGGAAATTCATGCGCGCGCTCGTCGGAAAGTCAAGGGCGCTCATGAGGCGTTCTCGAACATTTGGGTCCGGATGCGTTTCGTGGGCGTTTTTGAAGGCCTGCGCCGCGCGCATGCACGCTTCGAGCGCCTTGGCCTTCTCAACGAGAAGAGCCGCGTCGCCCGCCGCCGCAGCCTTGAGCCAATCGTCCTGCGCTTCGCTCGTAATCCGCTCGAGCGAAGCGGCGAGCGACTCGATCAGGCGTTCGTCGTGAGCGGCGATTTCGCACAGAAGAGCCGAATCAAGTCGACGAACCGCATCGCAGTTGTCAGCCAACTGCTTTCGCACGTCGTGCGCTTCGTCGGATGCGAGCGCAAGAAGCGTCGTCTCTTCCAGCTCCGCCTGTGCCGCGGCGGCACGTCGACAGCGCGCGTCGACATGGCGAGCGAGACGCTCGAAGAAAGCGTTCTTTTTCGTGCGCCACGCCGACGGATAGTTGTTCCAGTCGATCGCATCAAAACGATCGAACATATCGAGCGCTTCAGCCGCAGCCGCCATCGGAAGCGGCAGCACGATCGCATCCTCGCGATCGATGCCTGCGTCGCCAAGACGTCCGCTCACGAGCGCCATGCCGCTCGAAGCGGCGGCCGCGCGTGCCGCACGAATACGATTGAGACGAGAAAACCGAGAAAAGTTTGCGAGTGCCGCCATTTACCAACCAACTCCTTTTCGATTAAGCATCGGAAACACGTACCAAACTGCGCTTCCGTTGTTTTCATCTTAGGAACCAATACGTCAATTTTCGTCGCGTACATATTTTTTTACTTGCGACATTAATTGACGCTATAAAACGGCAGAAAAGGCATTAGCACTAAAAAGGGCTACCGCCGACAACTTCTCGCCAGCCCCCGTCCGGTCGACATTTTCGGGCGAGTCGCGGCAAAATCAGGATTCACCGCAACGGATTTTTCTCGAGCCAGCATGCACTCGCAAGCCTTCCGCTATCTCACCGCCATTCTTGAGGCCGGCAGCATTTCGCGCGCCGCGGCAGCTCTCGAGATTTCGCAGCCCTCGCTCTCGCAATATGTGCAGCGACTCGAAAAGGACGTCGGTGCCGAACTCTTCGACCGCTCGACGCGGCCGCTTTCGCTGACGGAATCGGGGCGGATTTTTTACGACGCCGAAAAGCGCGTCGCGCAAATCCGCGAGGACTGCCGTCGAGCCGTCCTCGACATCAACGGCGGTGAACGCGGACGCGTTGTGATCGGCGCCTCGGAGTATCGAGAGATTTTCTTTCTGACGGAGGTGCTCCCTGTCTTTCGCGCAGCACACCCGGGCATTGAGATCGCACTCGAAGAAGGTACGACGCGCGAGCTCGAAGAATTCGTCTGGAGCGGCAAAACGGATTTGTCGCTTGTGATCGCGCCGCTGGCGCAGCCCGGACTCGAGTCGATAGAAATCTGCGAAGAGCGGCTCCTCCTTGCCGTGAACGAAAAGAGCCCGCTGACGGCGGCTGCCATGGCGGTCTGCCCGCCGCAACTGCGGCAAGCCGAATTTCCGCCTTTTCCTTTCAAACTCCTAGCCGACGAGCCCTTCATCGTCGTGCGCGCCGGACAGCAGATCCACGACCTTTACCGCTCGCTTGTCGCGCAAACCGGGGCTTCTCCCAAAATCGTCCTTGAAAGCGAATCGCTTAACGCCGCGCTCGCACTTGCGGGTGCCGGACTCGGGGCAACGATTGTGACCGAAACGCTTGCACGCCGAAGCAACGCCGCGCTCGGGGTGAAATTCTTTGCGATCGACCCGGCGGTACCGAACCGCTTGGTCGTCGCTGCCTATCGGCCGGCGCGCTACCTCTCGAAGGCTGCGCGCCTGCTCGTGCGAACGATGCAAGCGGTCGCTGCCGAGCGCTTCCAGAACGGCTGAGCGGACACTCGAGAAACCGAGAGCGCGTCCGCATGCTTAGCGGCGCGCGGGCACTAGCTTATAGAGACGGTCACCCTCGCGGATGCGCTCGGGGACGGCGATTGTCGGTTCGTCGCCTTTGCCGGCGCACTTGGCGGGCACTTCTTCAAGAAGCATCCCCTCAACCGTTCCCATGACAGCCCCCGAGGTGGGGCCCGTCACGACGAAGCGGTCGCCCTCTTCAATCGTCTGCGTTTCGATGCGGAAGCACCCGACGCCCGCGCGCGGGTAGTAATTGATGCAGCGGCCGACATAGACTTTCTTGAGCGAAGCGAGCGAACCGTTGCCGGCCGTCTGCTCAAGCGACTTTGCGCCCATGTACCAGCCGTCCCAGTAGCCGCGGTTGAACACACCGCCAAGCCGCTCGTTCCAACGTTCGACGTCGGCCTCGGCCCAGCGGCCTCCGAGCACCGCCTCGAGCGCCTCGCGGTAGCACTCGACCGTCGTGCGCACATATTCGGGGCTGCGGGCGCGCCCCTCGATCTTGAAGACCTTGATGCCGGCCGTCACCATGCGGTCCATGATCTCGATCGTTTTAAGGTCCTTGGGCGAGAGAAAGCGCGCACCGTCAAAGTCGATCGCCTCGCCGCGCTCGATGTCTTCGAGCCGATACTTGCGACGGCAGATATGCTGGCACTCGCCGCGGTTGCCGCTTTTGCCCCGCAAAAAGAAGCTCAAATTGCAGCGCCCGCTCACGGCCATGCAAAGGGCGCCGTGACAAAAGCACTCGATGCGAACGCGCTCGCCGCTCGGGCCGCAGATGTTTTCCCGTTCGATCGTCTCGGCTATGCCCCTGATTTCTTCGAGCGTCAGCTCTCGCGCAAGAACAACGACGTCGGCAAACTGCGCATAAAACTTGAGCGCCCGCGCGTTCGAGATGCTCAACTGCGTCGAAAGGTGCACCTCAATGCCGCGTTCGCGCGCGGCGGCGATGGCGGCCGGGTCCGCCGCAATCACGGCCGAAATACCCGCCTCGGCCGCCCGATCGAGCATGTGCTCCATGAGCGGCAATTCCCCCTCGTAGACGATGGAATTGAGCGTGAGGTAGGCCTTCGCCCCCTTGTCCGAACAGCGCGAAACAATTTCGGGGAGGTCTTCGAGCGTGATACTCGAAGCGGTTCGCGAGCGCATATTGAGTGCGCCTGCGCCGAAATAAACCGAGTCGGCACCGCCCGCAAGCGCGGCGGCGACGGCGTCGAGCGCGCCGGCAGGGGCCATGATTTCGTAGCCGTTCAGAGCGTGAGCGTTGGGCATGTTGGAACTGGACCGAGCGCGGCAACCGACTGTCTGAGCGAGCAGCGCCTCGGCGAAAAACCGATCGAATAATGGAGATTCGGCATTTTCTTTAGAGACGGCCGTCGCGTCAAGCCTGTGCGTGCGCTCGTCATCAATTCTTCCATCCGTCGCGATGCGCGCAAAACTTATGCGCAAAAAATACCGCTCGAAACGCAATGTCTCGAGCGGCGGATCAACGATCGCGGCATCGGTCGGCCGAGCGTTCGGTCGATGCCGCTAGCGCGTCGTCAAGATCGGGTTATTTTTTTATCGTTCCTCAATCGAAGTAGTCGACGTGCTTGTTGATCTCGTCAACGATCGGCTGCTTGCGCGCGTTGAAGACCTTCTTATTCTTCTCGAAAAGGTTTTGGCCCTTCGTGTCGATCGAAACGATGAGCGGACCGAATTCCTTGACGCGCATCACCCAAATCGACTCGGGCATGCCGAGTTCCTCCCAATGGTGCGCCTCAACCTCTTCGACCTTGCTGGCCGCAAGCACCGCGCAGCCGCCCGGCCACACGCAGTGCAAAGCCTTGTAGTCGCGGCAGCCCGCTTCCGTATTGGGTCCCATGCCGCCCTTGCCGACAATGAGCTTCACGCCGGTGTCGCGAATGAATTCGCGCTCGAACTTCTCCATACGCATCGAGGTCGTGGGTCCGATCGATACGACCTTGTAGCCGCTCGCGGATTCTTCGCCGCAGGGCACCATGATGGGGCCGGCATGAAAGATCGCTTTGCCTGCGAGATCGACGGGTAGTTCGCGGTGCTGCTTGACGAGCCGCATGTGCACGTCGTCGCGCGAGGTAATGAGGTAGCCCTCCAAATAAACGATGTCGCCGATTTCGATCCCTTCGAGATCCTCGTCCTTGATCGGCGTCTTGAGGTAGTGCGTCTTCACAGTTCCACCCCCTTGTGAGAAAGCAGTTCGTAGGACATGTCGGCATGCAGGCGAATCGCCGCACGGCGGTGTCCCCAGCAGCCGACCGAAACGCCGACGGCAAGGCACGACGGGTGGCGCGCGGCCTGTTCGACATTGACGCCCATAACGGAAAGTTCGCCTGTAAGACCGCCGGGACCGATATTGATTTTGTTCAGTCCCTCTTCGACCATGCGCTCGAACTCGGCTGCGCGGGCGTTGGAGTTGTGCGAGCCCACCGGGCGCATGAGCGCGCGTTTCGAGAGCGTTGCCGCCACTTCGACGGAACCGGCAATCCCGACGCCGACGAGCAGCGGCGGGCAGGCGTTGACGCCGCGCTCGCAGATCGTGTCGAAAATGAATTGCACGACCGCTTCGTAGCCTTCGACGGGCATGAGCACCTTCGCCGCACCGGGCAGCGAGCAGCCGCCGCCCGCCATGTAGGCGTAGATCACGGCATCCGTCGAATTCGGGACAATCTCGAGGTCAATCCAAGGAATGCGGTGCCCGGTGTTGTCGCCCGTATTGCGCTCGTCAAAAATCTGAACGGCGTTGTGGCGCAGCGGCGCCGCCTTCGTTGCGCGACGCACGGCCTCCTTGAGGCACGCTTCGAGCTCGTTGCGAATGGGAAAATCGGCACCGAGTTCGATGTGATACTGAATGACGCCCGTATCCTGGCAGAAAGGAACGTTGCGCGCTTTGGCCATGTCGAGATCGGTAAACATGGCATCGTAAATAAGCTCGGCGAGTTCGCTCTTCTGAACGCGCCGCATCTCTTCGAGCTTCTCGTAAACGTCGTCAGGCAGCCGCTTGCCGAAGAAAGCGGTGAATTTGGCCATGACGTCCGTAAAACGCTCGACAAGCTGAGCCTGATCGGACATTGCTTCTTTCTCCTTAGGGTCGATGTAGCCTCGACGACGCCCCGAAGGGCGCCCCTGAAACTAAGCCCAAAGTCTAGGGAGCGATTGCCCATAAGTCGAATATTTGATGAATTATCAAATATATAACTTACAGACTATAAGAAGACTGACCGAACCTCAGCGCGAACGGCGAAGCGCCGCGAGGAGCCCCTCGCACTCGGGCGGCAGCGGCGCGCGAATATCGAGCGCCTCGCCCGACACCGGGTGCTCGAACGCAAGACGCGCGGCATGCAGAAACATGCGCTTAAACGGCATGCCGAGCGTACCCTGTGCGACCGCCTTGTTGAATTCGAAATCCCCGTACTTGTCGTCGCCCACAAGCGGATGTCCGCTCGCACAAGCGTGCACGCGAATCTGGTGCGTGCGGCCGGTCTTGAGTTCGACGTCCAGGAACGTTACGGCACCGAAGCGCTCGAGCTGCGTGAAGATCGAGTGCGCCTTCATGCCCTCGGCCGAAACGCGCACGCGCCGCTCGCCCGACGCAAGCAGGTATCGCTCCAAGGGCAGCCGCACGTGCTGGCGCTCGTTTACCCAGTCGCCCTTCACGAGCGTGAAGTAATGCTTCTCGACACCGCCCGCCTTCATAAGGTCGTGCATGCGCACAAGCGCCTTTCTGGTTTTGGCAATCACGATCGCGCCGCTCGTCTCCTTGTCAAGACGGTGGCAGAGCTCGAGCATGGGCTCGTCGGGGTGCGTCGCACGAAGCCGCTCGATGAGGCCGTAGGAAATCCCCGAGCCGCCGTGCGCGGCAATGCCGGCGGGCTTGTTGACGACAAGCAGATGACGGTCCTCGTAAAGCACGGGAATCGCGCCCTCGGCAAAGGGCGCCGCAGGCGCCTGCGTCACCGGACGCTGCGAAACGCGCATCGGCGGAATGCGCAGTACGTCTCCCGTTTCGAGCTTGAGTTCGGCCTTGGCGCGTTTGCGGTTGACACGCACTTCACCCTGACGGACCACGCGGTAGATGTGGCTCTTGGGCACCCCCTTGGCCACACGCACGAGATAATTGTCCAAGCGCTGTCCCGCAGCGTCTTCGCCGATTTCGACATACGTAACCCGATCGGCGGGCAGTACCGAGATCGAAGCAGATTTCTGGGGCGTAATTTCTGTTTTGGCAGGTGCGGACATCGTCTATACTTTCGTTCTGTGCGCCGGAAGCGGTGCCGCAATGCGCGGCGGCGTTTTCAGTGCTTGTCGACATGCCTCAAAGGCGATCGGCGGCCCTACGAAGGCCGCGCGCGCATTGTCGCATGTTTCGTTTTGGATTTGTTTCCGTTGGATGCGCCTTGCCGCGCCCGCCTTCGACCGCTTCAGGCCGCTTTCGGCCGGTTCGAACCGAGGCAAAGGCAGGTTTTGCGCATCGAGCGGTTTTTTGTTTGTTTTGCACGCTTAGCGCAGTCTTCGCTGCGGCGACCTAAAGCGAACAACCGAACTCGGACACGCTTCCCCAGGATAGGCGTTCCGCCCTGCGGCTTTTCTTTTCAGAAGCGCGCTCGCAGCCTGTTGACCCCTACAAAGGGGGAAATTGGCCGCTTGAGCGCACGCAAAAGAGTGCTGCGGCGCGGGAGCCCATGGCGCGGATAAGGTGTCTGCTTGCGGAAACCGCTTCGCCGTCAGTGTTTGATTTGTGCGGCGCGCAGCTTCGGCCGGCCGACTCGTTCGTCCGGCCGTTGCCACGGATTTAAAGAATTTCGTTCGCTCTTCCGACGATTGTCGAGCGCCTGGCGCTTCCGGATCGAGGAGACCGATGCGATCGAGCCCCGCGCACGCGTTTGCGTCCGACGGGCGCTTTGCCGAATCGGACGACCTGAAGGATTGCGAATCGAAAGCGTTGCGTTGAAGACGCGGCCGGCACATTGACGACGGCTGCGGACTCGACGGCCATAGCCCGCTCGGCGAAGCTGAAGCTCCCGCCGGCTGCCGCACGCCGTGCACCCCAAAGCGAGGGTCGCGCCTGCCGCCGGAACGGTCCCTATTTCAGAGCTCGCTCGCCCAAGAACGCGTGGCACCGCCGCCGACGCCTCCCTTTCGAACTCGCAATCCACAAAATGCCGTCCGACACGCTTAAGCGTTCCGAAAGCCGCACTTGCAAGCCCGGCTTCAGCTCGCCTCGCGGCCGTCATCCTCGCCACCCGGACTGCTTCAAAGCATTCGAATCGCCGAAAGACAGAATTTTCGGGTCCCGTTCGTAAAGAACGCCGCCCGAGAAGCGGAACAGCTGTGAGGGATCGAGCCCTCGCCGTCCGACAGTTTGCATCCCGACGTACGGGTCGAGCGTCGCCTTCGAGCAGGAAGCGTTGACGCGCTACGAGACCGCGTCGACGCGTTTTCGCGGGCTGGATGCAGAAGTGCCTGTCGCCCGCGCGAGATGCGACTCTCCCCAAAGCGCCGAATGCCGCACCTGTTGTGCGGTGCGTTCGGCCGACACGCTATCCGCGACTTGCCGGTCCACGGCGTGCCGCTCCTTGCTCGGGAGCCGTGCGCGTGTTCTTTTTTATGCTCTTTTCGCCACTCAAGAGACCGACAAGCTTCCGGAGCGCCCGACGCGGGCTCTCTGTGCGGCCCGTGCTGCGCAGATAAGCCGCGATGCGCGCAAAAGAAGGCAAATTACAGCGCGAACGATTGAATTTACTTCAGTGGCACGTCCTTCGCCCGCGTCAGTGGCGCCTCAAGGAGTGCTCAATGAAGCGAATGCTTTTCAATGCCACGCATCCGGAAGAAACGCGCGTCGGCATCGTCGACGGTCAGAAGCTGATCGACATCGACATCGAAACGGCGGGCCGCGAAGCCCGCAAGTCCAATATCTATAAGGGCATCGTCACGCGCATCGAGCCGAGTCTCGAAGCGTGCTTCATCAACTACGGCGAGGATCGCCACGGCTTTCTGCCCTTTAAGGAAATTTCGCGCGCCTACTTCAAGCCCGGTCTCGACGTGCGCACCGCCACGATCCGCGAAGCCATCACGGAAGGGCAGGAGCTCATCGTCCAGGTTGAAAAGGAAGAACGCGGCAACAAGGGCGCCGCGCTCACGACCTTCATCAGCCTCGCGGGCCGCTATCTCGTTCTGATGCCGAACAACCCGCGTGCGGGCGGCGTCTCGCGCCGCATTGAAGGTGAAGAACGTCAGGAACTGCGCGAAGCGATGGAAAAGCTCGACGTCCCCTCGGGCATGTCGACCATTGCGCGCACCGCGGGCATCGGCCGCACGACCGAAGAGCTCCAGTGGGACCTCAACTACCTTCTGAAGCTCTGGGAAGCCATTGTCGACGCCGCCAAGCCCCAGTACGAACTCGTCACGGAAGAAAACGGCCGACGCAAGGTCAACGTCACGACCGAAGCCGTGATGAACGGCAAGCCCCTGAAGCGCCTCAACCCCGCGCCCTTCCTGATCGTTGAAGAGTCGAACCTCGTCGTTCGCGCCATCCGCGACTACTTCCAGCCCGAAATCGGCGAAATTCTCGTTGACACGGACGAAATCTACGAGCAGGCCCGCCAGTTCATGGCGCACGTCATGCCCGACATGATCGGTCGCGTGAAGCGCTACCGCGACGACATTCCGCTCTTTACGCGTTTCCAGATCGAGCAGCAGATCGAAACGGCCTACTCGCGCACGGTGCCGCTGCCTTCGGGCGGCGCGATCGTGATCGACCATACCGAAGCGCTCGTGGCAATCGACGTCAACTCCGCACGCGCTACGCGCGGCGCCGACATTGAGGAAACGGCTTTCCGCACGAACTGCGAAGCCGCCGACGAAGTGGCACGTCAGATGCGCCTGCGCGACTTGGGCGGTCTCATCGTGATCGACTTCATCGACATGGCCGATCCGAAGAATCAGCGTGCCGTCGAGCAGCGCCTGAAGGACGCCATCCGCTTCGACCGCGCCCGCGTGCAGATCGCCAAGATCAGCCGCTTCGGCCTGATGGAGCTCTCGCGCCAGCGTCTGCGCCCGGCCCTCTCCGAAGGCAGCCACATCACCTGCCCGCGCTGCAACGGCGTCGGCGTCATCCGCGACACGGAAAGCTGCGCAATCCAGGTGCTGCGCATCCTTCAGGAAGAAGCGATGAAGGAAGGCACGGGCGCCGTCGAGGCGCAGGTGCCCGTCGACGTCGCGACGTTCCTCCTGAACGAAAAGCGCATCGACATCACGAAGCTCGAAGCGCGCCATCGCGTGCCGATCATTCTCGTGCCGAACACGTACCTCGAAACGCCGCACTACCACATCGAGCGCATCCGCCAGGACGACGAACGTCTCGAAAAGCATGTGGCGAGCTTCAACCTCGTTGAAGAAATCGACACGCGCGCGAGCGACCCGTATGCACAGAAGTCCGCCGAAGAAAAGGCGCCGCGCAGCAAGCAGGAACCTGTCATCAAGAACATCATGATTGAGCGCGAGCCCGCGCCCGTCCATGTTCCGAAGGAAGAGAAGGCGCAGTCGCAGAAGAAGCCCGTTGAAGCGCGTCCCGAAGCCGTGACGCCCAAGAAGGGGCTCTTTGCGCGCATCGCCGCGTTCCTCTTTGGCGACAAGGAAGAGAAGAAGGAAGTCGAACCTGAAACGCCGAAGAAGCCCGCCGAAGAAAAGAGCGCTCGCGCCTCGAGCGAGCGCGGCTCGCGCCGCGGTACGCGCAGAGGTGAACGCACGAACCGCAGCCGACGCGATCGCACGGGCGAGCGACTCGAACGTGCGGATCGCCGCGAAGCCGCTGCTGCTGAGGAAAAGCGCGCTGACGAAGAAAAGCGCCAGAGCGCGCGTGCGGATCGTACGGATCGCGCAGCCGACGTGAAGGCCGAAATCAAGGCCGACGCGCAGGAGCGCACCGAAAAGAACGAACGCCGTTCGCGCCGTCGCCGCAGCCGCACCGAAGCCGCAGCCGACGAAACGCAGCAGTCCGCCCTGGCCGTTCAGGTCGCACCGGTCGAACAGCTCGCGCCGACAGCTGAAGCGGTACCCGAAGCCATTCAGACGACGACCGAACCCGCTCAGGGCACGGAAGACGCCGAACTGGCGCCGCAGGAAACCCGCAGCGAAGAGAGCACCGAACGTAAGCCGCGCCGCCGCTCCCGTCGCCGCCGCTCGAACGAAGCCGTCGAGACCGTCGAAGCCGCCGAGGCGACTGAAAAGATCGAAACGACCGAAGCGGTGACTGCAGCCGAAGTGCCCGCCCAGAAGCCCGAAGCGGCTGAGAAGGTCGAAGCGATCGAAGCGCCGGTCGCTGCCGAAAGCAGCGAAGGCAGGGAAGCCGCCGAAAGCATCGAGACAGCGCAATCCGTCGAAGGCGCCGAAGCCGCTGAAAACGCCGAAGAAGGCGCTCGCCGCCGTCGTCCGCGCCGTCGCCGCCGCAGCCGCAATGCAGCCGAAGGCGAAGCGAGTACCGAGACCGCGCAGGATGTGCAGCCGAACGCTGTGGCCGAAACGAGCGAGCCCGCTGCCGCAGCAGAAGCTCCCTCGAGCGTTGAAGTCGTGAAGACCGAAGCGCTTGAGCAGATCGAGACGAAGGCGCCTGAAGCCAAGACCGAAGAGAAGGCTCAAGAAAAAGCCGAAAAGACGGTTGACGCCAAGGTCAAACCTGCGATCGATCCGGTCGAAGCGATGTGCGCCGAAGTAGCCGCACACCCCGCTTTCGGCACCTTCCACGAAAGCGAACCGCTCGTTCAGATCGAAACGAAGCCCTCGGCCGTCTCGATGGCCGTTTCCATGGCCGTTCGCGAAACTTTCCGTGAAGCCGCGAAAGAGCCCGCGAAGAAGGAACGCCGCCGTCGCTCGCGTAAGCCCCGCAGCGAAGCGCCCGTTGAAGAGAAGCTCGTTCAGATCGAAACGAAGGTGACCGCTGACGAAACCGCTGCCGCGGCTGCAACCGAAACGGTGCAGGAAGTGCGTGCAGCTGAACCGAAGCCTGAAGCGACCGAAACGGTCGAATCGGTCGAAAATGCGCAGGCTGCCGACGCCGAGTCCGTCGCTGAAGTGCTCGAGCAGATCGAGACGAAGCCCGTCGCCGCTGAGGCGGTTGAAGCAGCTCAACCGGTTGAACCGCTTGAAGCCGTTCAACCCTTCGGAACCCTCGCAATTGCCGAAGGGCTCGAAGCGAACCTCGCGCGCGCCGGCCTCGTTCAGGTCCATACCCGCCGCGACTTCGACACGCGCGTGAGCTACGCCCCCGTGATCTACCCGGGGCGTCCGACCGTGCATGCCGCCACTCCCGCAGACGAAGCCGAAGGGCTCGTGCAGGTTCACACCCGTCCCGAGCTCGTGAAGCCCGTCGTCTACGAACCCGTCCGCTACCCGGGCCGCCGCACGGAAAAATCCGTTGAAGCGGTCGCCGAAGCGCTCGTTCAGGTGGAAACGAAGAAAGCCTAAAACGCTGCTTCAGGTGCGGTCGGTGGCGTCAGTGCCGTCCGACCGCCAAAAGCACCAAAAGCAGCAAAAAGCGCCATAGGCCCATAAAGAACCCCGGATTGTTGCAAAACGTCCGGGGTTCTCTTTTTTTCTTCGAGCTTTTCGCAGACGCCTTTCAGCCGAACGGCGATTGCCGGTCCGCTTAGCGCCGTTCGGCTCGCTTGGCGGCAGACCGCACGACAAGCCAAAGGCATGCCGTCATCAGAGCGGCCCCCAACATCACGGCGCTGTACTTCCAGGCTTCGCCCATGACAAGCGGCACAAAGACCGAGGATGAAAGACAGAAGGCCATCGTGAGGCAGAACTGCTGAATGGAAGCGGCGAGCCCGCGTCGCGTGGGGAACCAGTCGAGGTTCATGACATTCATCACGGGACGGACAGCCGAAACGGCCACGTTGTAAATCATCGGAAAGACGATGACGGCTGGATAGCCGCCGACGCCCTCAAGCTCGAGCCAGATGCCGAGAATGCCCGAAGCCACCATCACGAGGATGCCGCCGAAAATGAGGCGCCAATTGCCGATCTTGGCCATGATGCGCGGCCCAATAAAGGCGCCGACCATCGTTGCGGCGACGAGCGGCACCATAAGAAGTCCGAAGTCGTTGACGTCGCGCGCCATGATGTGCAGCACAAAGTCGGCAGCTCCCGCCGAATAGACGATCGTGCCCAAAAATGCAAAGCCGTGCCCGAGCGCGCCCGCCATGAAGGCTTTGTGGCGAACGGCCCTGAAGTAGCCCGAAAGCAGCGGCCCCGCACGGAAGGGCTGTCTGCGCTGGCGCTCGAGCGACTCCTTGAGGCAGCGCCATACAAGGAGCGCAACGCAGACATTGAAGAGCGCCAAGAACGCAAAAACCGCACGCCATCCCGCCAAAAGCGTAATCCAGCCGCCCGCAACGGGCGCAGCAGCGGGCGCAAGCGCGAAAAGAATCGCCGTGAGGCCGATGAGTCGCGCGGCATCGGCGCCATCCCATCGGTCACGAATGACTGCCTGCGACAGAACGGCCCCCACCGATGCACACATGCCCTGCAAAACGCGCCAGCAGTAAAGCGCCTCGAGCGAATCGGCAAACATCGCGCCGATGGAGGCACCGGCAAAGACGAGCGTCGCCGCAATGATGACGGGCTTGCGGCCGACGGCATCGGAAATCGCGCCCACAAAGAGCGCACTCACGGCATAGGCGGCAAGATACACGGAGAGCGTCTGCTGTACGCCCACCATGGTTGTCCCGAGGTCGGCCGCTATCGTCCCAAAGGCGGGTACGTAAGTATTCGCAGCAAAGGGACCGAGACTCGAGATGGCCGCAAGCAGCGCCGCGTCCCCAAATGACGGCGACCGAGGCGCAGCCTTGCCGGCGTTGTCGGCACCGGTGCCCGAGGTTGCTTCGATTTCCCCCATCAAGACGCTGCTTCCTTAGAATGCAAAGGTTTCCGAAGCTTTTAGTTTATGCCGAGCATGCCCACTTCCGCATCCCAAGAAGCGTTGACGCCCCTTCGTCCCTATTGCGGACGTTTTGCGCCCTCACCCACCGGCCGCCTGCACCGTGGGAGCCTCGCTGCGGCGCTCGCAAGCCGATTGGATGCACATGCGGCGGGCGGCCGCTGGCTGATTCGCATTGAAGACATCGATCCGCCGCGCGATATTCCGGGAGCAGGCGAAGACATACTGCGCACGCTCGAGCGCCTTGACATGCCTTCGGACGGTCCCGTACTCTGGCAGCACGACAGACTCGACGCTTACGCTGCGGTCTTCGAGGACTTGAAGGCCAAGGGCGCCGTCTACGGATGCGCGTGTTCGCGAAAAGAAATTCGTGCGGCGGCGCAGGCGCTTGGACTCCCCGAGAGTGTTTATCCCGGCACCTGCCGCGGGGGCACGGACGGACGCGAAGCACGTGCCTGGCGCTTTCGCGTACCCGATCGAGAAGTCACCTTTGTCGACAGACTCGCCGGCCCCTATACGCAGAATGTGGAAAAGGCCGTGGGCGACTTCGTTCTGAAGCGCGCAGACGGCCTTTGGGCGTATCAGCTGGCCGTCGTCGTCGACGACATCTTTGAAGGCATCACGGACATCGTTCGCGGGGCCGACCTCATCGACAACACGCCGCGCCAGTGCCTCCTCTATGAAGCGCTCGGCGCGCCGGTGCCCCGCTACATGCACATCCCGCTCGTTCTCAACGATCGGGGCGAAAAACTCAGCAAGCAGCAGGGTGCAACACCGCTTGCCGACGACAATCTCTTGGGTGAACTCGAGCGCGCGTTCGTTCATCTCGGGTTCGAACGGATCGGCGCCGACTCCATCGAAGCATTTCATCGCGAAGCACTGCGGTGCTGGGCCGACCGATTTGCCGAAGAGCCGGCTTGAAGCATTTCTATCGACGCTATGGCTACGAGCCCGTCTTTAAGGACTTCGGGCAGCTTTGGACCTTCTACCAAGACTGCTCCGTTTGTCATAAGTTTTTTCAGCAGTTCGTCGACGCGTCTTGATCTATACACAACTATTTGAAATTTAACGAAATATCAGAATAAACAAACTATTCGGCCAGATTTCATCGAACCATTTGACCCAAAAAGTGCACAAAGGTGCGCTTGAATTTGTTTTCTCAGCACTGGCTCGAGCGCTTCTGCTTTTCTCTTTTACCGTGCAGAAAAAAGGCCCTCCCTTTTCCAGGAAGAGCCTTCGTCCAAACAGAAAAAGCGATTTAACGCACGATGCGAGGCGGCTTCGCCAGACGCGCCATCGACGAGTCGTCGGGTTCTTGTGCCGCAACCGCATACGGCAGATCGTCGTCATCGTCTTCGGAAACGATTTTGTCCGCGAGACCGAGGAAGCCCGGCACCACCACGTCGTCCGTCCCGGTTTCGTCACCCGAGGGGTCTTCGACCGACATCACCTTCACTTCGAACTGCAGGCCGCAGCCAGCGAGCGGGTGATTGGCTTCGAGAATCGCCACGCCTTCGGCGACATCGGTAATGCGCCAGATGCGGCCGTCGGGGCCTTCGCCCGGCACTTCGTCAAACTGCAGCTCCGGCACGACGCTTTCAGGATCGCCAAGCCGCTCAAGCGGTACCATGCGGATCGCGTCCGCGTCGTATTCGCCGAAAGCGTCTTCGGGTTCGAGCGCAATCGTGAAGCCTTCGCCCGGGAAGCGTCCTTCGAGCGCAGCCTCGATCTTCGGGAAGATATCGCCGTGCCCGTGCAGGTACGTAATCCCTTCGGGGCCGGTTTCTTCGAGAATCTTGCCGGTCATGTCTGCCATCTTGACAGCAAGCGTCACGAGCTTGTCCTTCTGAACGTGCTGTTGCGTCATTTTCTTGTTTCTAATCCCGTTGATTGAATCTGGTGCTCGTGCGGGCTTCTGCGCCGCAACGATCGGAAAAATTGCTCAATGGTCTTATTCTCGCGCGCTCAGAGCTCGCTTGCCTGCGGCCAACGACGCCCCTCGGGCCGACCCGGCAGAAAGAGCGCCGCAGCAATAAGCACGAGGTTGGCGATGGGAACTTCGGCGAGTAGCGCCCAGGCGCCCGAAAGCCCCCAGTCGTGCGCGCGGCGCGCGAGAAGCGCCATGAGTGCAAGCATCCACGCCCCCGTAAGCCAAGGAAGCGTCTTGGCTATCGCGACAATTGTCTCGTCGGAAATCCAGGCAGCGTCCGCTATCGGGTCGAGAAGCCAATAGCCTGCGACCCCAAGGAGCGCCCAAAGCGCAAACCCCTTGGCAAACGTCACGCGTCCGATGCGGCACTGCGGCCAGTAAAGCCGCATGAAGAGCGCGCCCAAAAGCGCCGGCACCCACAAGAGCCACTGCGTGAGCCCGTGCGCACCCGCGCTTTTCGCAGCCGCCCCCTCGTATGCTTCGCAGGCGTCGTACCGCATCATGTGCCGCTCATCCGTCAAGAATCGCATTCTGCCTTTGGCCGTCCCGCTCAAAGCGACATGATTCGCAGCTTCCACGTCCGGAATTCCGCTTCGGTGATGCGGCCCTTCTTGAGAAGCTTGCGAAGCTTTTCGACCGTGCCGACCTTCACCTGCAAGCGAATCGACGTGTTCTCGTCCATGCATTGAACGCGCGCGATTTCATAAAGGCGCTCGGCAGGCGAAACGGATGCGGCAGGGGTCTCGGTTCCCTTCGAGGACTGCAGGGAGGGCTCGAGCGACTCGGGTGAACTGCTCGCCTCAACCGTCTCCTCACGCATACGTTCGCCGATTTGTTCGGCCTTTCGGAACGCTTCCCGGTCAAGCGTCGGGATCGTGAGCGGATCGGGCCCGAAGCGGTTCATGCTCGTGCCGCGCACAAGGCCGAGTGCGATAAGCACGAGGACGTTGACAACGGGAATAAGAAGAAAGAGTGCCGCCCAGCCGCTCGTAGCAAGGTCGTGCAAACGCCGCACGACCGCGGTCGCGAGTAGCGCCACCGAAAGCAGCAAAAGCACGCCGCCTAAAAAGCTCAGTGCAATACCGACGGGCTCGGCCACGGGCGCCGCTTCAAAGCCCATGAAGGAAGCCGCTGCAGGCGAAAACCCGAACACGACGAAACTCGCGCCCATGAGCGCAAATGCGGCAAAGAGCGAGAGCCAGTACGCCTCTCTCGAAGCGCGCCCTGCGGGCGATATCGTGAGTACTTCGTTCAGTGCGACGCTCATAATGCGGTTCCTCGAACAGAAGAAAAATGCCGGGCAAGTCGCGCGACAAGGCGCTCTCACCCGGCAGTTTTTATGCGTTTTGCGCGCGCCGCCCAACGCCCTCCCGCCCCCTTTCGGGGCGGACGAGCGCACTCGGCGCGTACCGCCTCAGCCTCAGCGAAGCTGTTCGGCCAAGAGCGTCAGAATGTTCGGCGCAACACCCGTGGGATCGGGATTGCCGTCGCCGTCCTGCACCGTAATGCGGGTATTGGCGCCTTCGTCGGCAAGATGGATGCGGTAGTTGGGCGCATCGATCGCCTTGTCGGAACCGAAGAGATTCGTGAAGAAGCCCTGCTCTTCCTTCTTCTTCTGTTCGTACGTCGGATCGAGATAGCGCACGAGGTAGTAGCCCGCAACGCGGTCGCGGTCGACGAGCTCGAAGCCCATGCGGTCGATGACGAGGCCGACGGTACGCCAGGCGCGATCGTAGGGCTCGAAGAGTTCGACGGCTTGCACCTTTTCGTCGGCGCCGTTGACAATGCGGCTCTTCGCGGGCACGGGTTCGGGCTGCAGATCCTGCTTAATCTGTTCGGCCAACGCTTCTTCAGCCTTGCCCGAAGCATTCGGATTAAATTCGGCATCGATGCGAAGCGCAAGGCGCTGCAGCATTTCGGCTTCCATCGTGGGATCGTTCGGACCAGGCTGCCAGACGGTCGAGTCGTTCTGAGCACCCGTCACGACTTCGACCATCGAGCGATGCGTGATGTAGATGTCGGTCGTCGAATCGTCGTTGCGCTCCATGCGGACGCGGTACTGATCCTGCTCACCCGTCGAATAGGCAAAGTCAAGCACCTTGCCGACCGTGCGGCGAATGATGTCCTGCGGGAGCTTCGCTTTGTTTTCAGCCCATTCCGTTTCCATGTAGCCCGTCTTGGCGTCCTGCGCCTTCACGACGAGCCCCACGGAGGGCCAGAAGTCCTGCACCACGGGCCAGAGTTCTTCAGGCTTGGCATTGACGCGCAGCCAGCGGTCCGTGCCTTCCTTCATCACCTTGACGGTCACAGTGGCGGGCACGATTTCGCTGCCAACGGGTGTGTTGCTCTGAGCGGCCGCTGCCTGCTGACGCGCTGCTTCGGCGTTTGCGCTCACGACGGTCGTGCGCGACGGAACAGCGAATCGGTTGTCGTTGCCGATCGGCGTGAGATCGGGCGGCACTTCGAGGTTGGCGCGGGAGTTCGACGATTCGTACTGCACCTTCTCGTCGGTGAAGTCGATGCCGAGAACGGAGCAGCCGGAGACCGCGGTCGCGGCGGCGGCAAGCACAGCGAGACGAAGCGAAAGCTTGGTCATTGAATTGATTCCTGAAAAACAATATCCGGCCCTGCCGGAGGCAATTTTGAAATTTTAGCAAAGAGCCGCACGGCCTTTTGTGCTCGAAACTGCGAATTTATCGCGTGCCGAGCGGCTGTCCGTACGGTTCCGCGTCCGCGGGCTTCGTCCAGACGATGCGCGCGACGGCGTGATCTTCGGTCGTCATGCCTTCTTCGTAGGCAACGATATGCGCTTCTGCGGGCGTGAGCATAAGAAGCTCTCGCTCCAAAAGGTAGTGCGCCGGGTTTCGCGGACGTCCCCAGATGAGGCCGTTGGCTTTGGTGAAGGTCTCCATGATGAAAACGCCGCCCGGGCGCAACGAGCGCATGTAGTGCTCGAAATGCGGTCGATGAAGGTAGTTCGTGACGACGATCGCATCGAACGCTTCGTCCGCGTAGGGCCAGGGTTCCTTTTCGAGGTCGCGGCACTCGAGCGTGATGCCCGGAGCGCCCGCAAGCGGCTCGATTGCGTGCAGATCGATGTCGACGGCCGTGACACGCGCCCCGCGGAGTGCGAAATAGGCCGTGTGGCGCCCTTCGCCGCAGGCAACGTCCAGCACATGCGCACGGCGCGGCAGCAGCCCCGCAAAACGCATCACCCAGGCCGACGGACGCATCATCGCGTCGCAATGACAGAGTAGCGAGTCCTTACTATCGTTTTCTTCGATTGCCACCCGGGCCTCCGTCAAATGAGAAGCTCGACAACCATCTGCCCGAACATCAGGAACGGGCGCACAAAGAAGCTCAAGCCCCCGCCCACCATCAGCACAAGCAGAATGATCATGCCGTAGGGTTCGATCCGATCAAACGCCGCTGCTGCCCGGTAGGGCAGCAGCCCCGAAACGATGCGTCCGCCGTCGAGCGGCGGAATCGGGATGAGGTTGAAAGCCATCAGCATCAAATTGACGCTGATGCCCGCCGTGCAGACCGAAATCAGAAACTTCTCGTAAATGCCCGCAATGAGGAACACCTTGAGAAGCAGCGCCCAGAGCATCATCTGGAGGAGATTGGAAATCGGGCCCGCGGCTGCCGTAAGCATCATGCCGGAGCGGTAGCTGCGAAAACGGTTCGGATTGACGGGCACGGGCTTGGCCCAGCCGAAGAGAAGTCCGCCGCCCCCAGTCATGGCACTCATGAGAAGAAGGGCACCGGGCACCGCAATCGTGCCGACAGGGTCGATGTGCGCCAGAGGATTGAGCGTTACGCGGCCGAGCGCAACGGCCGTTTTGTCGCCGAGCCTCGCCGCCATCCAGCCGTGCGCCGCTTCGTGCAGCGTGATGGCGAAGATGAGCGGAATTGCATAAACGCAGACGAGCTGCACGGCATGGGCAAAAGAGTCCATCTCTGGAAAAAATCCTTGATTAGGCAATAAACGGTATGGCTTTCGATTCTAGCTGTGCCGCGGCACCCGCAATGTCCGCAAACTTGTTGCAAACGGAAAACACGCGTTTCAGATCGTTGACGAATCCGAGCGACAAGTCTCAGTCAAAGCTCGTCGGGTAGCCCCAGAGCGTCCAGACGGGGCGCAGATCGTGCGGAATCGGCGGCTGCTCGCCTGGCATCGGCCGCTTGGAGCGCTGACTGTGCCAGTCCGAGCCTGTACTTGCCAAAAACCCCATCTGACGGGCGACTTCGGCGAAGTGAACGTTCGCTTTTTCGCCTTGAGAACCCGAAGTGACTTCGATCGCCGTGCCGCCCGCGCCCTGAAACGTCTCAAGGAGCGCCGTCTCCTCCCAGGCGCTCGCGTACTTATAGCGGCCCGGATGCGCTAATACGGCTGTACCGCCTTCGGCGCGAATGAAGTCGATTGCTTCGGGAATGCTCGGCCAGGCAACGTCGACGCTGCAGGGGCGCCCGCGGCTCAGGTATTTGTCAAACGCCTCCTGGTAGACGCGGATGTAGCCCTTTTCGAGAAGCCAGAGCCCGAAATGCGTGCGCGAGAGATTGTCGGTACTGCCGCCCGCGAGCTTCACGGCGCCTTCGAAAGCCCCGGGCATGCCGAGTTTTTCAAAGGCTGCGCCCATCTCGCGGCCGCGCGCCTCGCGCTTTTTCGAAACATCGGCAAAGAACGCGGCAACACCCGGACTTTCTGGATCGATCCCGTAACCCACGATGTGAATCGTCTGACCGCCCCAGAGCGTCGAAACCTCCACGCCCGTCACGAATTCGATGCCGAGCACCTTGGCGGCGTCCCGCGCGGCAGCCGTTCCCGCCATTGTGTCGTGGTCCGTGAGACTCATGAGCCGGATGCCCTGCCGAGCGCAAAGCCCGACAAGCTCGGCGGGCTTCAGCGCGCCGTCGGACGCATTGGAATGCATGTGCATGTCGACCGGCATGGCAGCCTCCTCAAAATCCATCGATGTGTTGTTCTTGGTTTACTCAACCGAGAAAGTGTACAAAACCGCGCGGCGAGCGACACGATTTACCGCTCTGCCCGGACGCCCCGTCCTTTTCTATTTTTGCCGTCGCAGCGATCGGCCGCTCATTCGTTCCCTGAGCCCCGCCGACTCTGAAGCGAAAGGCTACAATGCTCGCCAAATCAATGGTTTCTCTAACGCATCAGCATGGACGAAATTCAAAAGCTTCTTTTCTCCCGCGCCAACGTGCGCGGCGAAACCATTGCGCTGCACGAGTCCCTCGCGCAGGCGCTCGAACACCAGGCGCTCCCCGTGGCGGCGCGCCGCTTGGCGGGCGAAGCCGCTGCCGCGGCACTTCTCGCCGCCGCCGCACTTCAATTCGACGGCACGGTGCAGCTGCAGATTGCGGGCGACGGCCCGGTGAAGCTCCTTGTCGTGGAAGTGCGCAAGGACCTCTCCTACCGCGTCACCGTACGCATGCGCGACAACGCCGGCGACATCGACCCGAACGCGACGCTTGCCGACCTCGTCAACAAGACGGGGCGCGGCCGCTGCGCCTTCATTCTCGACATGACCGGCCGAATGCGCGATCAGCAGCCCTACCAGGGCGTGGTGCCGCTCGCGGGTGCGACGCTTGCCGAAGCGCTTGAAGCGTACTTTGCACAATCCGAACAGGTGGAGACCGTTCTGCGCCTTGCTGCCGACGATGTGGCTGCGGGCGGCGTCATGCTGCAGAAGATGCCAGCCACGGGCGGCCAGCTTCCTGAAGACTACGATCCGGAGGGTTGGTCGCGTCTTCGCATGTTTGCCGAAACCGTCAAGAGCGAAGAACTTCTCACGCTGCGCCCCGAGGATGTGAATCGCCGTCTCTTCTGGGAAGAGTCGCCGCTCGTCACGTTCGAGGCGAACCCTGTCTTCCGGTGCGCCTGCACCGACGAACGGTTCGAGAACATCGTGCGCTCCGTGGGTGAAGCCGAAATCCGCGAAATCCTGCGCGCGCAGGGCGGCAAGTTCACGATCACGTGCGACTTCTGCGGCAGGGAAAAAACGTTCGACGAGGTCGACGTCGCCGCCATCTTCGGCCGCAAGACCGAGGAAAAGGACAACTGATCGCTCACCTCCGGCGGTTGTTCAATCGGACAAAAAAGTTCGCCCGAGAGGCTTCATCGCTTCTCGGGCTTTTTTTCGTTTTTGGCGCAACGTACTACTCGCGTCGATCGCGCGCTTTGGGCGCGCGCTGATTCTTCGGCGCGTGGTAGAGGTCCGACTTCTTCGGTTCGAAGGTCGGCGCCGAACCGGGCTTCACGTCAACCTGCAGCTGCGGAATCGGTTCGCTCTGTCGGCCGCCGCGGCGCACGTCTTCAACGCTTTCGACGCGAAAGAGTCGCTCGCCGGGCTTGATCATGTTGAGCTCGTAGCGCGCACGCGCTTCGACCGCGTCCTGATTGTGCTCGAGCGAATAGAGCTCGGCGGCAAGCGCCTCGTTCGTCGCGCGCAGGCGATCGTTTTCGAGGCGCTGCTCGGCAAGGTCGCGTTTCATTTCCACATACCGAAACCAGCTCGAGGGACCAGCCCAGAGCTGATACTGCATGACGCCGATGCCGAGCGTCAGTAGAACGATATAGAACCTGATCATGACCGATGCGCCGTCCTTTTGTCCTCAGCGCGCCGCACTTATAAAGAGCACGACGCGCCTCAAGGACGCGAAGCCGATCAGCCGCGGATCGAGTAGAAGGCGTTGCGGCCCGGGTAGACCGCAGCGGCACCCAGCTCTTCTTCAATGCGAAGCAGCTGATTGTACTTGGCCATGCGGTCGGAGCGGCTCATCGAACCGGTCTTGATCTGGCCGGCGTTGAGACCGACGGCGATGTCGGCAATCGTGCTGTCTTCGCTTTCGCCCGAGCGGTGCGAAATGACGGCCGTGTAGCGGGCTCGCTTGGCCATTTCAATCGCTTCGAACGTTTCCGTGAGCGTTCCGATCTGGTTGACCTTGATGAGGATCGAGTTGGCCACGCTCTTTTCAATGCCTTCGCGCAGAATCGCGGGATTCGTCACGAAGAGGTCGTCGCCGACGAGCTGGACGCGGTTACCGAGCGCATCGGTGAGCTTCTTCCAGCCTTCCCAGTCGCCTTCGGCCATGCCGTCTTCGATCGAGACGATCGGATAGCGATCGCACCAGCCCTTGAGAACGTCGATCCATTCGTCGGCCGTGAGCGCCTTGCCTGTGGACTTCTTCATGACGTACTTGCCGCCGTCGAAGAATTCCGAGCTCGCGCAGTCAAGCGCAATGAGGATGTCCTTGCCCGGCTCGTAGCCCGCGTTCTGAGCGGCTTCCAGGATGAGTTCGATAGCTTCTTCATGCGAGTCGATCTTCGGCGCAAAGCCGCCTTCGTCGCCCACGGCCGTGGACATGCCGCGCTTGTTGACAAGACTCTTCAGGGCATGGAACGTTTCCGCGCCGCAGCGGAGCGCTTCGCGGAAAGAGGTCGCGCCCGCGGGAATGATCATGAATTCCTGCAGGTCGAGGTTGTTGTTGGCGTGCGCGCCGCCGTTGATGACGTTCATCATCGGCACGGGCATCGTCACGGCGTGCATGCCGCCGAAGTAGCGATAAAGGGGCAGCCCCGTTTCTTCGGCCGCAGCGCGCGCCGTCGCCATCGAAACGGCGAGGAGCGCATTGGCGCCCAAGCGGCTCTTGTTGTCGGTGCCGTCAAGCGCAATCATCGTGCGGTCGACAGCCACCTGGTCGCAGCCGTCAAGGCCCGTCACGGCCTCGGCGATTTCGCCCTTGACATTTTCAACAGCCTTCAAAACGCCCTTGCCGTTGTAGCGAGCCTTGTCGCCGTCGCGCAGCTCGATCGCTTCGCGAACCCCCGTCGAGGCGCCCGAGGGAACGATGGCGCGGCCGAAAGCGCCCGATTCGAGAACGACTTCGGCTTCGACGGTCGGATTGCCGCGGCTGTCGAGTACTTCACGGGCATGGACATCAATAATGGCGCTCATGATGATTCCTTTTTGGGAAAGTTAGACGCGGGCGGCAACGCTTTTCGGTTCGATGGCCGCTCGCCGTTTTTGGCTTCGGCGGGCGAACTCGAACCGGCGGCTGCCGGCGCCGTTGACAACGAAAAAACGACGTCGGGCGTCCGCTTGCGGGCGCCCGACGGGAAGTTGACTGTTCTTAAGCGAAATCGCATTCGAGGAAGGGACGGGCCTTCACGACGCGGTCGATTTCCTGAAGACTTTCAAGGAGTTCGCGCATGCGCGAGAGCGGCACGACGTTCGGGCCGTCACTCTTGGCCTCGCAGGGCTTCGGATGCGTTTCCATGAAGAGGCCCGCAATACCCGTCGCGGTCGCCGCACGAGCAAGCACGGGTACAAACTGGCGCTGGCCGCTCGAAGAAGTGCCGTTGCCGCCGGGGAGCTGCACCGAGTGCGTCGCATCAAACACGACGGGCGCATTCGTCTCGCGCATGATCACAAGCGAGCGCATGTCGGAGACGAGATTGCCGTAGCCGAACGACGCACCGCGCTCGCAGACCATGAAGCGGTCGGTCGAGAGCCCCGCGCGCTCAGCAGCCGCGCGCGCTTTTTCGACAACATTCTTCATGTCGCCGGGCGCAAGGAACTGGCCCTTCTTGATGTTGACGGGCTTGCCCGAAACGGCGCAGGCGTGAATGAAGTCCGTCTGGCGGCAGAGGAAAGCGGGCGTCTGCAGAACGTCGACCACCTCGGCGACAAAGGGTACTTCGTCGGCCGTGTGCACGTCCGTCAAAACGGGTACGCCCACGGTCTCGCGAACCTTGGCGAGAATGCGCAGCCCCTCTTCCATGCCGGGGCCGCGGAACCCCTTTTCAGAGGTGCGATTGGCCTTGTCGAAGCTCGCCTTGAAAATGTAGGGAATCCCGAGCGCATCGGTAATCGCCTTCATTTCGCCGGCAATGTCGACGGCCATCGCTTCGCCTTCGATCACGCACGGACCGGCAATGAGAAAAAACGGCCGATCAAGGCCGACTTCAAAACCACAGAGCTCCACGAGGTGCCCTCCGAATGCGGACGCGGCCCGAAAGCCTCGGGCACGCCCTGATTGAACGGGTTTCGGGCCGCCAAAACGGCGCAACTGCGCCGCGGCGCCCGAACCGGCGCCCGAGCGCTCCGGCAAACGGACCGGAGCGCTCTTGGAGCGCATTAAGCGGCCGCTTCGCGGTGCTTGAGTGCAGCTTCGATGTACGCCTTAAAGAGCGGATGGCCGAAGCGCGGGTTCGACGTGAATTCCGGATGGAACTGCACGGCAAAGAAGAACGGATGATCGGGCAGCTCCATCATCTCGGGCAGGTGTTCGCCCGGCGTCTTCGCCGAGATCACCATACCCTTTTCTTCGAACTGTGAAACGTAGGAGTTGTTCACTTCGTAGCGATGGCGGTGACGTTCGGCAACAACGTCGCCGTAGATCTTGTGGCCGAGCGTGCCCTTCGTGACGGGCACTTCCTGACGGCCGAGACGCATCGTGCCGCCGAGGTCCGAGGATTCGTCGCGCTTTTGCACGGCGCCCGAACGGTCCTTCCATTCGGTAAGCAGCGCCACGACGGGGTGCGGCGTATCCGGATCGAGCTCGGTCGAATTGGCGCCGCCGAGACCGCAGACGTGACGCGCGAATTCGATCACGGCGCACTGCATGCCGAGGCAGATGCCAAGGAACGGGATCTTGTTTTCGCGAGCGTATTCGATCGCCTTGATCATGCCTTCCGTACCGCGCTTGCCGAAGCCGCCCGGCACGAGGATGGCGTCAAGACCTTCGAGCGCGCCGCAGCCCTCTTCCTCGATCTTGCTCGAATCGATGAACTTCGTGCGAACCTTGGTTTCGGTATGGATGCCGGCGTGCAGAAGCGCTTCGTTGAGCGACTTGTAGCTGTCGGCGTAGTCGACGTACTTGCCGACCATACCCACCGTAACGGTGTGCTTGGGATTGCGGATGCGCTCGACAATGTGCTCCCAGGCCGAGAGGTCGGCAGGCTTCGTTTCGAGACCGAGCTTGCGGCAGACGATCTCGTCGAGGTGCTGCGCGTGCAGCATCAGAGGCACTTCGTAGATGGTCGAAGCGTCGGCAACGCTGATAACGCAGTCCATCGGCACGTTCGAGAAGAGCGAAATCTTGGCGCGTTCACCTTCCGGAATCATGCGCTCGGCGCGGCAGAGGAGAACGTCGGGGTAGACGCCTTCTTCGCGCAGCTTCTGCACGGAGTGCTGCGTGGGCTTGGTCTTGAGTTCGCCGGCCGACGGGATCCACGGGCAGAGCGTGAGGTGGATGAAGCACGTGTTGTTGCGGCCGACGCGGAACGACATCTGGCGCACGGCTTCAACGAAGGGCAGCGACTCGATGTCGCCCACGGTGCCGCCGATTTCGACGACGCAGACGTCGGGCTTGCCGTCAAAAGCGGAGGCGGCGCCGCGCGCGATGAATTCCTGAATTTCGTTCGTGATGTGCGGAATCACCTGAACGGTCTTGCCCAGATACTCGCCGCGGCGCTCCTTGCGCAGCACGCTCTCGTAGATCTGGCCGGACGTGAAGTTGTTGGGCTTGTGCATCTTCGAAGAGATGAAGCGCTCATAGTGCCCGAGGTCCAAGTCCGTTTCCGCACCGTCTTCCGTCACGAACACTTCACCGTGCTGAAAAGGCGACATCGTGCCCGGATCGACGTTGATGTACGGATCGAGCTTGATCATCGTCACCTTCAGACCGCGAGATTCGAGGATGGCCGCCAAAGAAGCGGCGGCGATGCCCTTCCCAAGAGAGGAGACAACGCCGCCGGTCACAAATACGTACTTGGTCATGAAAATTCCAACCAGAGAAACACCTTTTCGCTTTTTTACGAAAGGCAGGGATAAGTTTCGAAGCGCCGATTATACGAAGATTGCCCGAGGCGTCGCCGCGATATCGAAGCGTAATTTTGCGCGAGGCGCGCTCTCGTTCGACATCATCGGCGATCCGCTTCGGGTGCAGATCTCGGTTCGGCTTATTTTAGATGAAGCGCCCGCCCGCTTGAAGAGGCGCGAGCAGAGTTGAGGAGCGCCGAAAGAGAGCGGCGCGAACCGCTCTCAAGCGCCCTGTCGGGAAATGAAGACGTTTATCGAGCGCGCGAAGCCCGCTCGGCGCAGGCGCACCCGTGCTCGCTGTCCGCCCACTCGGGCTGAATCGTCACGTGGTCGATCCCGAAGCGTTCGCGCAGCCCCGCGCGGATTTCGTTCAGAATCGTCGGCCAGCACCGCGAAGACGAAATCTTCACGTGGCACTGCAGCGCCGCATGCCCCGGACTCATCGTCCAGACGTGCAGATCGTGCACGTGCGCGACATCGGGCACCGAAGCGATGAAGTCGCCCACTGCGACGTACTCGACGCCCTCGGGGGTGCTGTCAAGCAGCACACGGATCGAGTCGCGCAGAATCGAATAGGTCGCGTGCAGCAGCATCACCCCCACGAACATCGAAAGAATCGGGTCGATGATCGAAGGGCCGCCCGCGAGAATGATGCCGCCCGCCACAATAGCCGCAACCGACCCCAAGAGGTCGCCCATGACGTGCAGGAGCGCCGCACGCGTATTCATGTTCTTCTTGTCGCGCGAGAGCGACCAGGCGACGCCGAGATTGATCACGAGACCGGTAAAGGCGATCATCATGACGCTGCCGCCCGAAACAGCGGGCGGCGTCTGAATGCGCTCGAACGCCTCGACAAAAAGCCAAATGACGACGCAAAGCATGACGAGACCGTTCACAAAGGCTGCAACCACTTCGACGCGGCCGTGCCCGAAGTTGTGCACTTCGTCGGCACCCTTGGCGGCGATGCGGTTGGCGATGAGCGCAAAAAGCAGGCTTGCCGAGTCGGTCACCATGTGGCCCGCATCGCCGATAAGCGCGAGCGAATTGGCCCAGATGCCGCCCGCGAGTTCGATGGCGGAGAACCCGAACGTGAGGAGCACCGCAAGTCCGAGAACCGAGAGTCGTGTCTGCTCGGCGGCGTGCGCGTAGACGCTGTCACCCTCTTCGTGGGCGTAGAAAGTCTTTTCGCGTGCCTCAATGTCGGCACGGCGTTCGGCCGTTTCGCGGCGTTCTTCTTGGTGTTTCGAGGTCATAGTCGACTCTTTTCGGGCTTTCCGACGACCGGTCGGTTGCTTGCGGCTTGAGGGGGCCGGACGTCAAATCGCCCGGGCTTCGACAGAGCGAAGCCCGGGCGCACGTGCTTTATTCAGCTCAGGTGATTATAAAGCGAAGATCACTGCTTGAGGAGCGGCGTGACCGTATCGAGGTCGCCGCCCGAGAGGAGGCCTTCCTTCGAGTAGATGCCGAGCTTGGCGCGCGTGTCGACGATGTCGAGATTGCGCATCGTGAGCTGGCCGATGCGGTCTTCGGCCGTGAACATGCTGTCGCCCTTTTCCATCGTGAGACGGCTCGGTTCATACGTGAGGTTCGGGCTCACCGTGTTGAGGATCGTGTAGTCGTTGCCGCGGCGCAGCTCGAGCGTCACTTCGCCCGTGATGGCGCTCGCCACCCAGCGCATCGCCGTTTCGCGCAGCATGATCGCCTGGCTGTCGAACCAGCGGCCCTGGTAGAGGTAGCGGCCGAGGCGGATACCGTTCGTGCGGTACTGCTCGATCGTGTCTTCGTTGTGAATGCCCGTGACGAGACGTTCGTAGCAGATGAAGAGCAGCGCCATGCCCGGAGCTTCGTAGATGCCGCGGCTCTTGGCTTCGATGATGCGGTTTTCGATCTGGTCGCTCATGCCGAGACCATGACGGCCGCCGATGCGGTTCGCTTCCATCATGAGAGCAACCGGGTCGGAGAAGCGTTCGCCATTGATCGCGACGGGAACGCCGTCCTGGAACGCAACCTTGACGACTTCGGGTTCGATCTTGCAGTCGCTCTTCCAGAAAGGCACGCCCATAATCGGCTCGACGATCTTCATGCTCGTGGCGAGCTCTTCGAGGTCCTTGGCTTCATGCGTGGCGCCGAGCATGTTCGAGTCGGTCGAATAAGCCTTCTCGGCGCTCATGCGGTACTCGAACCCTTCCTTCTGGAGGAAGGCGGACATTTCGGCACGGCCGCCGAGTTCCTTGATGAACGTCACGTCCAGCCAGGGCTTATAGATCTTGAGGTTGGGATTGGCCAGAAGCCCGTAGCGGTAGAAGCGCTCGATGTCGTTGCCCTTGTAGGTCGAGCCGTCGCCCCAGATATCGACGCCGTCTTCGCGCATCGCGGCTACGAGCATCGTGCCCGTCACGGCGCGGCCGATCGGCGTGGTGTTGAAGTAGAGCTGCCCGCCCGTGGAGATGTGGAAGGCGCCCGACTGAATAGCGGCGATGCCTTCGTTGACAAGCTGCGCGCGGCAGTCGATCAGACGCGCGTTTTCGGCGCCGTATTCCATGGCGCGGCGCGGAATCGCTTCGTAGTCCGTCTCGTCGGGCTGCCCGAGGTTGGCCGTATAGGCGTAGGGGAGCGCACCCTTCACCTTCATCCAGTGAAGCGCGCAGCTCGTATCGAGGCCGCCCGAAAAGGCAATGCCGACCTTCTGGCCGACCGGGACGCTTTGCAGAATCGTCTGAGACATAACTTCCTACCGTTGCAAAAAATTCGAACTGTTGAGGGTCGCCGCCCGAAGGCGTTTTTCTTCCGGCGCCGGCATCCGCGACTGCGGCGCCATGGCGTTGTGTTGATTTCGACCGACCCATTATGGGCGTGCAAAACGCAAAAAAACGGGCACTTCGGAAGCTCGAAATCGGTCTTTGGAGCGCCGCAAGATGTCTAGGCAGAATGTCTTATTCCCTTTAACTTATTAGTGGTTTTTTGTCGACAAATCATCACTTTTGATGAGCGTGAACGTTCGAATCGGTCCATTTCTGTCGCGAAAAGCCCTGACTTGCAGGCTGATCGAAGGGTGGATCTTCTATTAATAGCAATTTAGTATTAATTAAACTAATTATTTGATATTTGTATGCGCAATGCGGGACGCCTAGCATGCACTCAAGCATTCCGGTTACACGGAAAAGGAGAAAAAATGCAGAGGCACTTCTTGAAAAAAGCCGCTTGGGCCGTCTCAGTCGCGAGCGCGGGCTTGGCCGGACTTGTCGCGCCGTCGTTCGCTGACGTGGCGCAAGGCGTTTTGTCGGTTCAGCAAAAGGGATCGGCGGCGACGTAACCGTCACGATTACCGTCAAAAACGGCAAGCTCGCTGAAGTCGAGGCCGACACCGGTTCGGAAACGCCGGGCTACGGCCACGACATCGGCCGAGTGATGGCCGAGCGCATTCTTGCTGCGGGCGCCTCGAAGGTCGACGGCGTCTCAGGCGCCACCGTGACAAGCGACGCCGTCCGGGCGGCCGCAGAATCGGCGCTTCGAGAAGCGGGGCTGTCGAAAGCGACCGAAACCAAGGCCCGCGCTGGTCGTTGGGTCGGTACGGCACACGGCGCAAAGAGCGAGCTCACCGCGGAGATTGTTGTCGACGACGCAGGGCACATTCGCATCGAAAAGGTGGCGAGCGGCGACACACTTTATGTGAAGGACTTTACGGTGCGGGCGGCGCAATCGGCAACGCCATCACGAATGCGGGACTAGGTGCGCATAACGCCACGTCGCTCGCCTCCGGTCTGCTCGCCGGACGTGAAGCGAGAGCGTTCGCTGCGAAATAACCGAAAGCTCGACTCGATTGCCTCGGCAAAGCCTCCGCAAGGGACTTCGCCGCTGACTGAAGGCTGTCGCGACTTCCCGTAGTTGCAACGGCCTTTTGCATTTGTTTTCGAGTCCGGCCGATCACTCGACCCGCAGGCCGATGCTTGGCGCCCAATGACTGTTTGTTGTCATTCGCGAACGCAGTCGAAATAGCAGACACAGGACTAATCTCCTTCAAAGCATCGAAGCATGTCCGCGCATGCACGCGTGCTGCTTGCAAACCGTAAGAGACGAAAGCGGGCAGCGGGCTCGTCGTGCGCTCCCAAACTTCGGAGAGAGAGAAATGTCCCCGTCCTGCGCCGCCAACACATCCGCCTGCACCAGCACCTGCCGCGCCGCCCACGCCTGTCTCGGCATCGGCGCACGCATCGGTCTTGACTTCGGAAACACGTCAGCGCGCGACGCACTGCGTGCGCTTTTGCGTCTCGTTTCGCTCGCGGACTGTAAGACCAGCCTTAGCGAACGGCAAAAAGCGGCGCTTGCCGACTTCGTTCTCGACGACGCCGCTTTCTCGCGCGGACTCGAAGCCCTCTGCGTACATTCGCTCGAAAGCGCGATCGATCGCCTTCGCGCCTTTTCCCTTTTCGGCGAACTCGATGGCTTCCAATGGAAGACATTCCCCGAGAGCCGCGCGTTGCGGCTCTCGGCTGCCGCTCGCATCGGCGCGCTGCCCGTCGTGATTGCCATCGATCTCTTTGCCGACGCCGAAGCGCTGCGCAACGCCGCCCCCGAGTCACTCATTCTGCGGGAGACACCTTGGTTCGTCATTGCAAGCAGTCCCCTGCCCGATCGGGACACCGACGAAAAGCCTGAACCGCTTTCTCTAAGCGTCTTTGCCGGCAACGGCACGGAAAACATCATGTGCGCCCTGTCGCTTGAAGATGCGGGCAAAGTGCTGCGCCTTAAGACGACGCTCGACCAGACGACACCTCTGCGTTCGCGCGGCACAAGGCGATCAATTTACGGTGAAGCGATTTCTCAGCCCGGCGCCTGCGCGTTCCTCTCGGCCGAAGGTGCATCCAGCGCGGAGCGCGCCGATGCGCTTGCACGCGTGCTGCTGAAAGGCGCGGATATTCTCGAGCGGCGGCTTGACATCGCCCGCGCGAGTCTTGTCGAGGGCCGCAGAATCGAAACCCGCCTATTGAAGGAAAGCAGTCTCTGAGACGCCGCCTATCACACCGACCATTCAACACACACCGAACGGAGGATTTTCATCATGACGACTATTCAGCTGCCCGAACCGCAGGCGCTCACGATGACGCTCGGCGATGCGCTTGCTCGCCGCCGCACCAACCGCGAATGCACGGATGAAGCGCTTTGCGACAAGGACCTCGCGGCGCTCCTTTGGGCGTGCGCAGGCATCACGAGCGAAGACGGCCGCAGAACCGTGCCTTCGACGCTCGACCTGCGCGCCGTCACGGCCTACGTGCTGCGCGCCGACGGCGCCTGGCGCTTCGACCCGAAAAAGAATGTGCTCGAACAGACGACCGCCGAGGACGTGCGCGAACTTTCGACTAGCTACCAGTACGAGTACGTCAAGAAGGCGCCCGTGACGATCGTCTTCGTTGCAGACCGAGAACGCTCCAAGAATGCGCGCCCGACAGGCGTCTTCGTCGACGCGGGTACGATGGGTCAGGCCTGCTACCTCGCCGCAACGTCGCTCGGGCTTGCGGGATGTGTTCGTGCGTCGTTCGACCACGACGCGCTTCGCAACGGCATGAAGCTCGCTGAACACATGGAACCGATCGTGCTCTTCACTGTGGGCCGCCCCGCCTGATTCGAGTACGCCGACGCCGAGTCCTAAAGGCCGAAAGCGCCGCCCGAGTTCGACTCGGACGGCGTTTTCCTTTGCATTTCTTTGGGCGTCATGGCCGCAGCACATGCTCAGCCGCGCTGCGCCGCCGCACGCCAGTGCGCGAGGAAAGGCAGAATCTTGCGGTCGTTGGGCCGGTTGAGAAACTCAAGGAGCGCCTCCGCGGGAACGAGGCTCACCGCCTGGCTTTCCCAGCCGACGTTCTTGGGCGTGCCGCCCGTTCTGCGCGCCATGTAGTAGCGCGTAACGGTCTTCGTGCGGTCGATGTCGCAGAGCCAGCAGACGGGCTCGGCGATGAGACCGCTCTCTTCCCAGGTTTCCTTCATGGCGTTGACGACAAGCGTCAGTCCCGCATCGAGCCGTCCCTTCGGAAAAGTGGCGTCAGCGCCCGCATAGCGGTTCGAGGGGTGAACGACCCAAAAGCGACCGTCTGGCTCGGCAACGACGAGGCCGCTCGTAAAGCGCTTCTGCGTGACGGGCAGCGGCGGCTCCCTAAATTTCGCGAGGCGCATCATCGCGGCCTTCACAGCCTTGCCTTCGAATTTTTCGCTCGTGAAGGCAACATCGTTGAGCGCTGCGGGAAGCGCCCCGCCGTGCGTTGCTGAATACGTGGCGCTCGCGTCCGGATCGAGCCACGCGGCTGCGTCGCTCGGTGCACTCGGCGCTTCGATCAGAAGGGGATTGCCGTTTTCGTCAGGCTGCGGATGAAGCGTCGGTGCAAGAGGTTCCATGGTGAATGCCTTTTATGAAGAAAAAGCACTTCCGTCGCATCAGGTCGGCAGCTGCCGAATGCGGCGGCGATAGGCCGCGGGCGACGAGCCGAACCAGCGATAGCAGGTGCGGGAGAAATTGCTCGGATCGGAGAAACCGATCGTGTAGGCAATTTCGGTGATGCTGAGCTCGGTGTGCGCGAGCGCGTCGTGCGCGAGCTGCTTGCGGTGCTTCTCGAGAAGCTCTGCGAAGGTCGCCCCCTCGCCTTCGAGCCGCCGCTGCAGCGTGCGCGAAGACAAATTGAGTCGGGAGGCAACGTCTGCGATCTTAACGCTTTCGCCCGCCTTGAGAAGCACCTGTATTTCTTCTTCGACGCGAACCGTAAACGAGAACTGCCGCACGCGGTTGAGATACTGCATGACGACGTGCTCGTTGGCTTCACGCAGCATTGCATTGGCGCCCGCATAGGGCTCCACCACGTCGGCGTAGGAGAAACGAATGTAATCGGGACCGAGATCGTCGGTTTCAACGCGGCAGCCGAAGTATTCGTCCAAACGCCGGTGGTCCGCCTCGGACGTGCGCGGCAGATGAATATGCACCGCGAGCGGCGTCACCTTGTGCTGCGAAAGCGAATTGGCCTGGCGGTGGATGAAAGCGAGCATGGCCATCAGTGCCGCATGCTTGGCTTCGTAGCCGTGGAGCGTACGCAAATAAAGCGTCGAGCCCGACGCATCGTGCGCGAGGCTCATTTCCATCGTCGTCGAAATCACCTTGGCGTAGCGTGCCGTGAGGTCGAGCACCTGCGCGAGCGAGTGCGACGTCACGATCGCAAGCCCCAGGCCGTGCATCGTTGCCACCTGCATTTCCTGCCCGCAGCGAAGACCGATCAGTTCGTCGCCGCTCCCCGAAATGATGGCTTCCCAGAAACGGCGCACGTTCATGGCGGGGAAACGGGCATCGGGCACGGAAAGAAGCGAAACGTCGAGCCCCACGCGTTCCATCACGGCCTCGGGCGTAATCCCGTAGCCGCGAACCGTCTGGCAGATGGAGCGGATCCAACTAGCGAGAATGCTGTCGCCGAGCGGCAGAAACGTATCGTCCGTCCCGGTCATGGCCCCGGACGATTGGAATGCATCAACCATGGTTCTTACTCGCCAATGAAGATTTCGCGGAAAAGTGATGATATCGACCTACCGTTTTCCGCAGCTGTTTTTGCGCGCCGAAAAATTTTCACACCGATTCTCCGCAAATGAAAATACCAAATTGTTTGCAACTGCTCGTTATTCCTTGGAAATAATCGCTTTTTCAGGCCAATTGTCCAAATGGCCTTTAACGCCGAAAAATAGGTTTTCCGCGCCAGACAACCTCAAAAAAACGGTCGGCAACGCGCGGGCTGCCGACCGACTCGAATAACGAGAGAAAATTGCCTTACAACCCTGTCAATCGGAGCGCTTATTCGTAAATAACGCCCTTTTCGACGACAACGCGGGTACCGGACTTGCCGGCAAGGATGTCTTCGATCTTGTCGAGCGCACCGATAACGGCGGTCTTACCCGTCTGTTCGACGAATCGGCAGGCAGCTTCAACCTTCGGACCCATCGAGCCCTTGGCAAAGCCGAAGGCGCGCAGCGAAGCCGGATCGGCCTGACGGATCTTCTTCTGCGTGGGCTGACGCCAGTCGACATAAGCGGCGTCAACGTCGGTCGCAATGATGAACATGTCGGCGTCGAGCGACGTAGCGAGCACGGAGGAAGCCAGATCCTTGTCGATCACGGCTTCGGCCCCGACGAGGTTGCCCTTTTCGTCAAAGTAGGTCGGGATCCCGCCGCCACCGCAGCAAATCGTGATGTATCCGTACTGAATAAATTGTCTATATATACCCAAATATGCCTAAATATCTGAGCA
>ERZ1090868.43-NODE-43-length-66338-cov-11.292352_pt1 | contig 66338 bp, 48 predicted proteins | sample MGYA00478475_ERZ1090868 | MGnify/ENA primary metagenome ERZ1090868 (study PRJEB33644, sample SAMEA5815747) | chicken gut metagenome | biome: Chicken; feature: Gastrointestinal Tract; material: Caecum | place: Ireland | collected 2019-01-01 | study: A study of the...
GGTGTGGAGGGCCCCCCGCGGGGGGGGGGGGGGCGGGCGGCGGCGGGGGGGGGGGGGGGGCCGCCCGCCCCCCCCCCCCCCCCCCCCCCCGCCGCCGCCCCACGGCCCCCCCCGCCCGCCCCGGACGCCCCCCCGCCAGCCCCCCCGGTGGCGCGGCGGCCGCCCCACTCTGGCCGGGGGGGGGCGCGCGCGTTCGCGAGCGGGGGGCCACGGGCCGGGGCGGCGCGCCGCGCGACGCGATTTTGGCCGACGCGACGCCGCCCGAAATGCTATCGGCCGCTTTCGGCCTGCGGCATTCGCTCGACGCGGCGGGTGCCTTCATCGGGCCCGCCATTGCGGCACTCCTACTCTGGCGGCTGGCGGGATCGAGCAGTACTGCGGGCGCCGAAAACGCGGCCGTTTTTGAGACGATATTTTCGATTTCTTTCATTCCGGGTGTGCTTTGCGTTGCGATTCTATATTGGGGCATTAAAGAACCGGCGCCCGCTGGTGAGAACGAATGCAGCTTAAAGGCGACTGCGAGTAACGAACAGCAAGCGGCGCCTCGCGCGCCGCTCGCAATCAAATCGCTTTTCGTCCGCGTGATTTTTTCGGCCGAGAAGAAAGCCTTTCGAGCGATACTGCTTCTCGGATTCCTGGCCGCTTTCTCGCGCTTTGCGACCGCTTCTGTCGCGTTCGTTGCGCTGCGCGCGAGCGAAGCGGGTTTTGCGAATGCCTGGATACCGATCGCGCTCGCGGGCATGAACTTTGTCTTCAGCGTCTCGAGCTATCCGCTCTCGCGCCTCTCGGCGCGTCTTGATGACACGAAGCGTCTTGTTGTCGGCTTCCTGTTGCTCGGCGCGGCAGAAGCCGCATTTGCGGTACCCGATTCGAAAGCGTTCGTCATTGTCGGCATCGTGTTTTTAGGCCTGCATCTCGGTGCGGTTCAAGGCGCACTGTCTGCGCTTGTTGCTCGGACGAGCGCACAGGCTTGGCGCGCGAGCGCTTTTGGCGCATTTTCGGTGCTCTCGAGCGTAGGCACATTTGCGGCGGGACTGCTTGCCGGTGCGCTTTGGGACCGTGTGGGCGCAGAAATGTCGTTTGCTGCGGGGGCCGCGATGGCGATCGTGGCTGCTGTCGTTGCATTGGGTCTTGGGCCGAGTCTCTCGCGGGTGCAAGCCGAGCAAAAGGCGTGAGCGAGGCGAGCGCTTTGTCGAATCTTGTTGCATCTTTTCAACGCGCGGTTTTATCGTATGAAAATTGGGCTCTGCAGAGCGCTTAAATACTCTTTTATAGGTAGAGTCTTAGTCGATTTGTACGGAAAAACAAGCGATATTCGGATTCTTTTAATGCCGTGCTTTTCGTATGAATGAATTAAGAAAGACTCATAAAATGATCCTTTTTGGGATAGCTCGAAAGAGCGGGTTTTGCGCGAGTCGGTGAATCGGCCAATCCGAGGGGCGCATTTGATTACATCCAACCGAGCTCGGCTGGATAGGTTAGGATGCACGTTTATTTTGAAAAATTGAGTCGGCGAAAAGACGGCGTACGCAGACCGAATGCGTGCAAGGGGCTGATGCGCTCTCCCGATCGAGAGTCCGGGAGCCCTGCTTTTTTACCCCGTATTTAAGGTTCTTTTGCCTCCGACGACATTGGACACGGCCCCGACATGTTCTCATCCTCGATTTATTCGATTCGAAAACATTTCACACGCAGCATCGCCAACTGGCTCGATGCGGGGACGGGGAAGACCGCGCTGATTCTCAACAGCATCGCGCTCCTGCTCTCGTGGCTCTTCGTGCCGCTCGAGAGCCCTTATTGGCGAAACGTCCGCCAAAATCGCAAGCAGCTCTATCCGCACGTCAATTTCGATCGGCCGACCGTTGCCGACATCGTGCGCGTTTTTCTGCAGTCGATTCTGCTTTTTGTCTTTTATGCGTTCGACTGGCAGCGCTTCAAGGAAGGCAATCCGATCGCGCGCTTCATTCTCGGTTTTTCGCGCACGATGGGTGCGCTCGGCGAACGCATCGGTGCGCTCGGCACGCGCCTTTTGTCCGGGATCGGAACGCTCAATGAGGACGGTGAAGCGAAGCCCAAGCCTCAGGGCCCCGAGCACATCGTCTACCGGCGCTTTCAGTCGATTCTGGTGGGGGTGGCAGCCGTACTCGCCATCGGCCTCGCGCTCCTATGCATCACCCAGCCCTTCGACTTCAGCGGCCAGGTGACGTTTCTCTCGATCATGCTCTTTTCGGCCTGGAGCTTCACGCACGTTCGCGCGCGCGTCACGCTCATGGTCCTCTTCGTGATTTCGGTGACGGTTTCGGCGCGCTACCTCTGGTGGCGCTGCACGTCGACGCTGCACCCGAGTTCGCCCGCGGAATTCTTTTTCTCGGCATTGCTTCTCGCCGCTGAAATCTACGCCTTCATTGTGACGGTGCTCGGGTACTTCCAGGTCTGCTGGGTACTGAACCGCAAACCCCATCCGCTTCCCGCGGACCGCAATACCTGGCCGACCGTCGACATCTTCATTCCGACCTACAACGAGTCGCTCGAAGTCATCAAGCCCACGGTTTTTGCCGCCTTGAACCTCGACTGGCCGGCCGAGAAGCTGCACGTGCATCTCTTGGACGACGGCAGCCGCGACGCGTTTGCGGATTTTGCGGGATCGGTGGGCGTCAATTACATCAAGCGTGAAGAGCACAATCATGCCAAGGCGGGCAACATCAACCACGCGCTTGGGATCACGAACGGCGAATTCATTGTGATTTTTGACTGCGACCACGTGCCGTCTTGCGACTTCCTTACGTCCACCGTTGGCTGGCTCGTGAAAGACGAGAAGATTGCGCTCGTGCAGACGCCGCACCACTTCTATTCGCCCGACCCCTTTGAAAAGAACCTGCATCTCGACCGATGCCAGCCGATCGAGAATTCGCTCTTCCACGACTTCATTCAGAAGGGCAACGACACGTGGAATGCCGTCATGTTCTGCGGCTCGAGCGCCGTGATGCGCCGCGCCGCACTCATGCAGATCGGCGGCATTGCCGTTGAAACCGTGACCGAAGACGCGCACACGTCTTTGAAGCTCAATCGTCTCGGCTGGAAGTCCGCCTTTATCTCGAAGCCCGTCGCATCGGGGCTCTCGACCGAGTCGCTCTCCGCGCACGTCGGGCAGCGCATCCGCTGGGCGCGCGGGATGATTCAGATTTTCCGCTTGGACAATCCCTTCCTCGGCAAGGGCTTGACGCTGCCGCAGCGCCTCTGCTTCTTCAACGCGATGTTCCACTTCCTGCACGGGCTGCCGCGCCTGGTGTTTCTCTCCGCGCCCTTGCCCTACATGTTTGCGGACATCTACGTGATTTATGCGTCGGCGGCGGCCATTTTTGCGTACGTCATTCCGCACATGGTGCACGCGGCGCTCACGAACCAGATTCTGCAGCGCGGCTACCGCTATCCGTTCCTCGGCGCCGTTTATGAAACGGTGCTCTCCTGGTACATCCTGCTGCCGACGACCGTCGCGCTCATCTTCCCGCACAAGGGCAAGTTCAACGTGACCGCCAAGGGCATGACGATCGACAAGAAGTACGTCGACTGGGGCATCGCCAAACCCATCCTCGTCCTGATGGGGCTCAATTTCGCGGGGCTGCTCGTCGGTATCTATAAGACGATCGTTGCCGCCGACCCGCAGGTCTCGACGCTTCTCATCAACTTCGGCTGGATTCTTTACAACCTCACGGTTCTGGGGGCGTCGGCCGCCGTCGCCGTTGAAGAAGTGCAGAAGCACCGCCTGCCGCGCGTACCGCTTGCGCTCGACGTGCGGCTTTCTGTCGACGAAGCTTTTGAAAAGGCTTTCGACGCGCGTCTCGTTGAGTTTTCGCAGGAAGACCTGCGCATGAAGGTTGCGCCCGAGGCGCTCAGGGGGCTCTCGCTCGGCGACAAGCTCTTTGTCGAAATGACCTCCCGCGGCGAAACGCACCGCTTCCGCACGCAGGTGATTCTCCTTGAAGACGCGGCCCTTGAAGTGCGCGTGCTTCTCGAGTCGCGCGCCGAAGAGATTGCGCTCAACCGCTGTACGTTTGCGCGCGAAGGCATCTGGGCGCAGCCGCCCGAAGGCAAGGTCGACGACCGCTTTGTCACGGGGTTCCTGCACCTCATCCGCATTGCGCTTTACGGCTACAAGTCGCTGCTCGAATTCCTCCCCGGCCGCGCCGGCCGTTCGATTCGTTTTCTCATTTCGCTGCTTCCCCGCATCCCGCGCGGAGCGGCCTCCAACACGATTTCAATCTCATGATGTCAAGCTTCAACCTGAGAACGCGTTCGTCCGATGCGTCCGGCCGCAGCTCTGCGGCGGGCGTCATCCGATCCCTTCATGCCGCGGCCGCAGCGATTGCGCTCGCCTTCGGCACGCTTTCGGCGAACGCCGCCGATGCACCCGCGCCCGTCTGGCGCACTGACGCGACGGCGATGGTTTCGCAGTCCTTCGACCTGATTCGACTCGTGCCGGGCGGCTTGGCGACCGCGGTGAAGCTCACCGGGGCGAACCCCACGCAGTACTTCGACTTCGGCATTCGCGCCGACGAAGTGGTTTCGCAGGCGACGCTCGAGCTCGCCTTTACGCCTTCGCCCTCGCTCATCCCGGGCACGTCGCAGCTTAACGTCTACCTGAACGGCGAACTGCAGGGCGTGCAGGCGATCACGAAGGAAATGCTCGGCAAGTCCGCGCAGATCTCCGTGCCGCTCAACGCCAAGTCGATGAAGACGCGCAATCAGTTGAGCCTCGAATTCGTCGGCCACTATCAGATCGTCTGCGAAAACGAAGGCAACAGTTCGCTCTGGCTCGACATTTCGCCTTCGAGCCGACTGACGCTCCAAAAGCAGAATCTGCGCCTGCCCAATGACCTCGCGCAGCTGCCGACGCCCTTTGCCGACGTTTCGTTCGACGGTCCGACGACGCTTCCCGTCGTCTTCGCGGAGAGTCCTTCGACCGACGCGCTGCGCGCGGCGGCGATCGTCACGGGGCGTGTGGCCGCCGTCTCCGCCTGGCGCGGCTCGAACTTCCCCGTCTATTTCTCCGAAGCGCCCGCCAAGGGCCACTTCGTCGTCTTTGCGACGAATGACAAGCGCCCGGCCTTCCTCGCGTCGCTGCCGGCCTTTGAGGGGCCCGAACTCACGATCGTCGATGCGCCGGGGAGCCTCTACGAAAAGATGCTCGTCGTGGGCGGCAAGACCGATGCCGATCTCGTCGTTGCCGCGCAGGCTTTTGCGACGCCCAACCGCGTTCTGATCGGCCCGCACGCGCTCATCAAGGACTTCAAGGTCGCCGAGCCGCTGCCTGCCTACGCTTCGCCCAACTGGGTCAATACCGACTTTGCGGTGCCGCTCTCGCAGCTGATCGAGTATCCCGAGCAGCTCACGGCGCGCGGCGAGTCGCTCCCGCCGCTGCACGTCAATTTCCGTCTTGCGCCCGACACGTACCTCACGAGCGCTTCGACGGCGACGCTGAGCCTGCTCTACCGTCACTCGAAGCCCGTTTCGGGTCAGGCCGCGCAGCTGCGCACGCTCGTGAACGGGGCGCTTGCCGACAGTCAGAACCTTTCCGTCGACGCGAGCCGCGGCTCTGCGATCGTTGAGCTCCCGATGACCGAGGGGCCTGCCGTTGCGCTCGGCGGCACGCGCGCGGGACTCGCCGCTTTTAACGATTTGAGCTTCGAGGCTTCCTATCAGGCCGTCGCCAACGAGGGTTCCCCCGAGAACTGCCGCGCCGCGACGATGCCCTCGCATCAGATCCAGATCGAACCCTCGTCGATGATCGAGTTCGACGGGATGTTCCACTACGCGCAGCTTCCCGAGATCGGCCTCTTCACGCAGGGCGCCTTCCCGTTCTCGAAGTACGCCGACTTGAGTCAGACGGCTGCGGTCGTGCGCGACGGCGCCCGTCCGATCGAACTCACGACGATGTTGAATGCTGTCGGCCGTATTGCGGCGACGACCGGTGTTGCGCCTTACCACATCACGGTGGCGACGCAGGCCGAGAGCGCGAAGTTGAAGGATAAGGACCTTCTCATCGTCGGCCCGATGCCTAAGGGCATTCTCGACATCAGTCCCGAGTCGGCAGCGGCGCTCGCCGATGATGTCTCGAAGTGGTTTGCCGCCCCTGCTGCGGATGCCGGGAAGAAGCCCGCAGCCGACGCCGCGAGCGAGGAAGCGCTTCTCGATACGGGCTTTGCCGCAATCGTTTCGGTGCGTTCGCCCTTGGATGACGGCCGCACGGCCGTGGCGTTCTTTGCCGAGGACGGCGCGAGCGGTCATCTGCTCAACACGCGCCTCTCGAATCCGGGCGATCTCGCGACCGCCACGGGAGGCACGGTTTTCGTGGGTGAAGACAACATCCGCTCGTTTGCTCCGGGCTCGACCTACACCGTGGGCGACATGCCGTGGTTCCGCCGCGTGTGGCTCTCGCTCGCGGACCGTCCGTTCGTGCTCGTCTTCTGCGCGCTCCTTGCCGCGATCGTTGCCGGTGCCGGCATCTTCCTCTTCATGCGCCGCTGGATCCGCCGCCGTGGCATGCCGGGGACGAATTGATCGCCTGAGGCTCAGAGACACATCAAAGAATCGTTCATTTTTTAACGCTGCGCGCGGGCCCCTCGATCGAGCGGCCGGCGCGCCCGAGAAACACTATGAAATCGCACCTTACCCCTCTTTTGCTCGCCGGGACGATGTCGGCGCTCTTAATGATGGCGGACCGCGCGGCCGCTTGGCCGATGTGGGACTCCTTTAAGGCGGTCAATATCGACAAGAACTACCGCGTGATCGACTACAGCGATTCGCGCGCGATCACGACGAGCGAAGGGCAGTCTTATGCGATGTTCTTCGCGCTCGTCGCAGACGACCGCGAAACCTTCGACAAGCTCCTCGCCTGGACGGAAAAGAACCTGAGCAAGGGCGACATCACGAAGAACCTGCCTTCGTGGCTCTGGGGGAAGTCGGGCAACAACTGGGGCATCATCGACACGAACAACGCCACGGACTCCGACCTTTGGATTGCGTACGACTTGCTTGAGGCAGCCCGCATCTGGAATGTGCCCGAATACGAAAAGAAGGCGCTTGCCATGATGGAACTCTTGAAGCGCGACGTACGCGACGTTCCGAATCTCGGCAAGGTGATCCTGCCGGGCGGCAGCGGCTTCGACCACCCGACGCACGTGACGCTCAACCCGAGCTACTACCCGGTCTTCATTCTTCGCCGCATGGCCGAGGTCGATCCCTATTGGCAGGAAGTGACGGAGGGCACGATCCGCGCGCTCGTTCGCACGGCGCCTGCGGGCTATTCGCCCGACTGGGCCAAGATCGACAAGGCGGGCAAATTCATGATGCCCGAAGGCGAGGACTACACGATCGGCAGCTACAACGCGATCCGAGTCTATCTGTGGACGGCGATGATGGCGCCCGAGGATCCCGCCTACGGCGTGCTGATGCGCCAGTTTGATCCGATGCGCAAGCTTACCGAACGCATGAACATGCCGCCCGAAAAGGTGGAAATCATGACCGGTGCCGTGAACCGCCCGGGCAATCCGGGTTTCGGTGCCTGCCTCCTTGAGATGCTCGGCGACTCGAAGACCGCCGCGCTCATCCGTACGGTGATCGACGGTGAGCCCATCATCGGCGAAAACTACTACCGCAACGTGCTGATGCTTTACGGCGCCGGGTTCGACAAAGGGCTCTTCCGATTCGATCGCAACGGCCGCGTCGTCATCTCGAAGAAGGCTGTTGCAGCCCAGAGCGCGCCCGCGGCCGGCGAAGCGCCGTCGGCGAGCGAAGCGAAGGCACAAGCCAAGCCTGAAGCCAAGGCGGATGCGAAGGCCGCAGAAAAGCCTGCCGAAAAGGCGCCCGAGAAGCCGGCGCAGCGGGCGGCCGACAAGGCTGATGATCGGGCCGCTCAGCAGGCCGATAAGGCTTCCGAAACGCCCGCTGCGGCCAAAACCGAGGACAATGCGCCCGCCGAAGGAGCTCAGAAGTGAGTGCCCCCAATGTTCAGCCATCGAAGGCCGAGCCCAAGACCTATTTCGGGCTCGGACTTTGGAACGTGTACTTCATCGGGAAGTTCGCGCTCGCCTATACGGGCTACCTGCGGCTCGATCTGCTGCTTAACGCCGCGTTCTTCCTCTTTGTCCTGATTCCCGTCAAGGGCAAGTGGCTCCATCGACTGCACGCGCTCGTCGCGCTCGTGCTCGGCATCTCGCTGCTCTGGTCGGAGAGCTGGCTGCCGGGGCCGCAGTCGATTTTGGCCAACCAGTCGGGCATCACGGGCTTTTCCGTCAATTACGTCGTTCAGCTCGCCTGGGACTTCATCAACTTCCGGATGGTCGGCTGGGGCTTCGTGATCCTGCTCGTCTATTACCTTTTGCGCGACTTCGTTCGCGTGACGACGATTACGGCGCTCTACCTCGTCTTCCTGATCGTGCAGCCCTTCTTCATGGCGCCTGCGCCCGTGCGCACGCAGCCCGCTGTTGTGGCTGAAGCGACGCCCAAGACGCCCGACGAGATTCTGAAGCAGGCGAGCACGGGGACCACCACCGACGCGGTGGTGCCGCCCGAAGAGGTCGAGACCTGGTACAAGACGTTCCTCGACTACGAGAAGGAGCGCGTTGCGCAGCTGCCTGCGGGCATTGGTGCGAAGGACACCCCCTTTGACATCATTCTCCTCAACATCTGCTCGCTCTCGAACGACGACCTTGAAGCTTCGAACCTGCAGGACCACCGCGTCTTTTCGCGCTTCAACATCAAGTTCGACAAGTTCAATTCCGCTACGTCCTATTCGGGCCCGGCGGCGCTGCGTCTTCTCACGGGCGCCTGCGGCCAGCCCTCGCACGACGCGCTTTACGATTCGCGTCGTCCGGACTGCGAAATCATGAACCGCCTCGATTCGCTCGGCTTCAAGCAGCACCTCTTCCTCGACCACAGCGGCGCGTACGACAACTACCTCAACACGATGCGCACGCAGGCCGGTCTTACGGCGACGTTCGAGCAGCGCAAGTTCCCGTTGAAGTACATGTCGTTCAACAACGAGGAAATTGCCGACACGCTCTCGGTGCTCCGTCACTGGAACCGCGTTGTGACGCGCGACAAGGACGTGCGCAGCGTCTCGCTCTTTAACTTCATCGCGCTGCACGACGGCAACCGACTGCCGCTTCACAGTCGCTGGGAAGCGTTCGAGCCGCGTGCGAAGGCGTTCCTCGACTCGCTCAACACGTTCATCAACGAACTTGAAAAGGGCAAGCGAAAGGTGCTTCTCGTCGTCGTGCCCGAGCACGGTGCGGCCGTGCGCGGCGACCGCATCCAGACGCCGCGTCTGCGCGACATTCCGAGCCGCCGCATCACGCAGGTGCCCGTGCTCGTGAAGTTCATCGGCGTGGACGACCTGCCGAAGAACCAGATCCACGTGACGACGAATACGAGCTACTTGGGGCTGAGTACTCTGATCGGCCGCGTCATCGAGACGAACTTCTTCTCGAAGAAGGCCGGCGCCGTGCCGCTCGAAGCGCTCGTGCAGGATCTGCCCACGACGCACATGGTCTCGGAAAACGGTCAGGCGGCCGTTCTCGAGTACAAGGGGCGCGACTACATGAAGCTTAACCGCGGCAAGTGGGAGCCCTACGGCGGCTGACCGCCGGCTGCGGCCTTCAAGTCCACAAGAACGGGCCCCGCGCGTTGCCGTTGCGATGCGCGGGGCTCTTGTTCTTCGGGTTCGATCGGTTTCAGTCCTCTATCAGAACGAGCAGCTTGGTGAGTTCCACGGCACTTTTGACGCCAAGCTTCGCAAAGACATTCGCGCGGTGCGTTTTCACGGTCGTCACCGAAATGCCGAGCCGATCGGCAATCGTTTTGTTGAGGAGGCTCTTCGTAATCAAGCGTGCAATTTCCTTTTCGCGCTCCGTCAGCGTGTCAAAGCGCGCTCTGGCGTTGCGCGCGACACTCGTTTCGCGTTCGATCGTGATGAGTTTGGACATCGCGAGCACCACCGCTTCTCGGAGCTTCTGCGGCTCGACGGGCTTCTCAAGGAAGGTCGAGGCGCCGCGCGCCATGGCGGAAACGGCCATGGCGATCGTGCCGTGCCCCGAGAGGAAAATGATCGGCATGTCGACGCCGCGGCGCTTCAATTCAAGCTGCAGCTCCGTGCCTTTCATGCCGGGCATCGCGACGTCGAGGATGAGGCAGCCCGGCGCGTCGAGGTCGGTTTGCGCGAGAAACGCCTCGGCGCTCTCATAGGTTTCGATTTCCCAAGCGAAGGTTGAGAGGCAGGCTCGAAGGCTCTGGAGCAGATCTCGGTCGTCGTCAACGACGCGGATGATGGGCGTGAGATGCATGGCGGCGGGTCCTACGGATGGTGTATGCGTTTGCTTAGTTGTCCGGATGAGGGAGTTCGTCGTTTTTCTTTGCATTGGCGACAACCGGCACGCGCGCTTCAACTACAAGGCCTCCCGTGCGTTTGCGACGGAAGCGCAGCTCGATGGCATGGCGGTCGGCAATGAGGTGCACGATCGAGAGCCCCATGCCGAGGCCGCCCGTGGCGGAGGCAAAGCCGGGGGTGCCTTCGGCAATGCGTCGGAACGCCTCGTCGGGGACCTTCGGGCCGTCGTTTGAAATCATGACGACCGCGCAGTCCGGATCCGTGAGAATCAGGTCGAGGTTGACGATGGAAGGGCTCTCGAGCATGGCGGCCGCGCTCGACGCGTTGCGAATGAGATTGAGAAAGAGCAGTTCTAGTTCGATTTCGATGCCGTTCACAGGCACCGATGCGGCGTTCGACGAGAAGTCGATCGGCATGCCGTTCGGCGTTTCGACCAGGTAGGTGTCGATCGTCGCGCGCAGCACGGCATTGAGTTCGCACTGTGTTCGTGGCGCTTCTTCCTTGCGTGCATAGCCGCGCACGCGCTCGACGATGGCAGCGATGCGTGCGGCGCTGCCTTCAATGCCGAGGACGGCTTCGGCGCTCTCATCGTCGTCGTTGAGCGCGTCGTTAAGCCGCAGCTTCACGACGTCGCAGCGGTTGAAAATCGCGGCGAGGGGCTGCTTCAATTCATGCGCGAGCATGCTCGAGAGGTGCGAAACCATGCCGCGGGTCTGAAGTGCGGCGAGCCGCTCGCGCATGTCGCGCCCGGCCTTCTCGGCGCGTGCTTTCGCGCGCTCAGTCTGTTCGAGTTCGCGGCTACGCTTGCGCAAAAGTGCGTGCAGGCGCCACTCGTTCGTAAGAAGCAGGAGCACAAAGAGGCCGATCGCCGCGATGACTGGGAGGTGTTCGCGCAGCACCGTGTAGAGGCGGCTTCTGCGCAGGTCCTTGTAGGGACCGAATTCGAGCGACTGCGCGAGATGCACGACGTCGGCGTGGTTGCGCGAGACGATCCATTCGTTTTCTTCTTCGGGCGGCATCTCAAGGAGAATGCGCGTGGCTTCTTTGGCGAGATGTTCGTCTGCGGCGGCGCTCGAGGCGATAACGGTCTCTGGATAGAGCGCAGTTGAACGCAGACACGCAAGCGGCGTCTGCGGACGCGGTTCGACAACGCGAAGCGCTTCGAGAGGGAGACGCTTCGTGCGCACGAGCTCTTCGAGCAGGCAGACGGGGAGCGCCCCGGCGTCGGCGCGTCCCGAGAGCACGGCTTCGATGACGGCGCCCGAGCCGCCGACAAAGTCGGTTCGCGCGAAAAAGTCGTCGATGTGGCGATGGCGCACCTTGATTTCACCTAAAAGCGAAAGCCACCCCGAGAGCGCATCGGGCGAAGGTGCGGCAATCGACTTTCCCGAGAGCTCGTCAAGACTTCGAATATCGCGCCGATCGGCACGCACGACGACGGTCGTGCCGCCCGTGTCGGCGTATCGCTCGCCCGCGCGGCGCGCTTTCGTCACAAGACGCGTGAAGCCGCCGAGCGCTTCGTCCTGAAGGAGAAATTCCGAGGGCGCGATGAGAAGGTCGTGGCTTTGAGCGAGCGAGTCGCGGGCCTTCATGTCGCTCGCGGCCGCGGCGCCGTCAAGAACGTCGACCGTGAGCGTTCTCGGAGCGAAGCCCGAGCGCAGCCGCTCGAGCGTCTCCCGAATGAAGCTCGACTCGGCCGAGTTGGCGCTGGTCGAGACGATTCCGACGCGAACGGGGGTGCCGCTTGTGTGCAAAGGCGCGGCATCGGCCGCTGAAGCCGCTTGCGCGCAGAGTGCAGCCATGCCGAGCCCGAGCGCAACGCTCGCTAAGCGTGCGATGCGCTGGCTGCGGCAGCTGCGTAACGGGGCGCGCAGTTCGGTTCGGGCGAGAGGCATGTTGTTGCTGGAGGCCATACCCTTAAATTGTGGCGGCCTGCCGTTGTCTGCGTCTTAAGAGCGGTGCGTCTGCGCCTCATGCCGCGGGAGGAGTCCTTGGGAGGACTGCCGGTAAACGACGTGCGACTTACGAACTCGGAAGCGTCCGCGAAAAAGCCTGCGACCAGCCCGCAATTCTCGCCTTCATCTCGTCGATGCCGAGCACGCCGTGGGCAAAGCCCTTGCGAACGAGTTCGGCCGGCAGGAACTCGTCGTACTTCTCAAAGACGGGAATTTCGTCCGGGTAGACAAGTTCGAGCGGATCAAAGGGACGCGCGGCCTCCTCAGCAAGCACCTCGAAAAACGTGTCAAAGCCCGCATCCATGCGGAACTGCAGGAAATAGGGGCGGGAGGCTTCGAATCCTTCGAGGCCGAGGCGGTCGGCACATTTGATCTTCAAGAACCGTTCGAGCGCGAGGAACGCATACGTGCCGAGCCACGGCATCAGGCACCAGGTGCGCCCGCCCAAGTTGACGAGCGGCCGGTGGGCGAGCCCCGCACGCATGGCGGCGCCGCGTGCGGCATTGAGCCGCGCGAGCGCGTTCTTCATGAGGTAGGGATAGCGCTTCTCGCCCGTGAGGACGTCGTGCATGCGTTCGAGCACCTTCGTATGAATGTCGCCCGGGCAAAGGCCGAAGAATGCGGGGACGCGCCCCTCGACGAGCGTTACGTAGACGATGCGCCGCTTGAGGTCGACCTCGTCGACGTGCCAGACGCGGCCCGCGATCGCGACCTTTTCGCCCACGGGGGGCGGGCGCACGATCGTGCCGAGCTCGCCGGCGCTGCTTCTGACGGCGTACTCTTCGTTCTCCTTGAAGACGGCGTAGAACTTGTAGGTGCCCGTGATGCGCTCGCCTTTGAGCCCCACGATGAGGCTGCCCGATTCGGTGCGCTCGATGTGCTCGGTTGCGAGAAGGTGCTTGAGAAGCACCTTGTAGTCTGCCTGCGACACGTGCCGGAAGGGCGAAAGCGTCAGCACGCGCCGCGCGAGTTCTGCGGGCGACATGTCGCCGCTCGAAAGGAGCGTCGACATCGTCTGGTGGTAGAGGAGGCTGTAGGGGAGGCGTTCGGTGTCGGCGGGCTCCACCCAGCGGTCCGCCGCATAGAGATCGACGACGGCGATGCCCTGCAGCAGCCGCCACGGGATGGTTGCGGGCAGCATGTCGCGCGCTTCCGGCACGTCTTCCCGCATCACGAACCACATCTCCGGAGGCGAGCCGCGCCGCCCCGTTCGGCCCATTCGCTGCAAAAAGGCCGAGACCGTATAGGGGGCGTCGATCTGGAAGGCGCGCTCGAGTCGACCGATGTCGATGCCTAGCTCGAGCGTGGCGGTGGTGACGGTCGTCAGATTGAGCGACTCGTCGCGCATGTCGGCTTCGGCCGACTCGCGGATCGAGGTCGAGAGGTTGCCGTGGTGAATGAGAAAGCGATCCGGTTCGTCGCGCTTGCGGCAATAAGCGCGCAGCGACGACGTGACCGCTTCGGCTTCTTCGCGCGAATTCGAAAAAACGAGGCACTTGCGCCCGCGCGTATGTTCGAATATGTAGGCAAGCCCCGGATCAGCGTCTTCGGGCGCGCGGTCGCTCTTTTCGTCAAGCGGCGCGAGTGCGCCCGTCGTGTCGGGAGCGGGTGCGCCCCGCTCGAGAGGACAGTCCGGCACGGGCAGTCCGTCAAAACGGGTCTTGGCATTCGGGGCTTCCGACGCTTGAGCGCCCGCTTTGAAAAAGTGCTCCATCGAAAGCCGCCAGCGGATCGGCTGCTCGGCGACTTTGGGTGCAAGTGCGGGTCGGTTCGTGCCGCCCGCCAAAAATTCGGCCGCTTTCTGCACGTCGCCGATCGTGGCCGAAAGCCCCACGCGGCGCGGATTCACGCCCGCGAGCCGGGAAAGCCGCTCGATCAGGCAGAGCGTCTGCGCGCCGCGGTCGCCGCGCATGAGCGAGTGGATCTCGTCGATCACGACGAAGCGCAGGTCGCCGAAAAGCCGCACGAGGTCGCCGTGCTTTCGGATGAGCAGCGCTTCGAGCGATTCGGGCGTGATCTGGAGCACGCCGCGCGGGCGCTTCAGAAGCTTTTGCTTGCGCGAGTGCGACACGTCGCCGTGCCAGGCCCAGACGGGAATGCCGCCCGCTTCGGCCACGGTTGTGAGACGCTCGAACTGGTCGTTGATGAGCGCCTTCAAGGGCGCGATGTAAAGCGCGCCCACCGAATCGGGCGGCTCTTCGGCGAGAAGCGTCAGAATCGGAAAGAACGCCGCTTCGGTTTTCCCGGAGGCGGTTGAAGCACAAAGCAGAAGATGCGCGTCCGTGTTGAAGAGGACGTCGCCCGCCGCAACCTGAACGGCGCGCAGCGCGTGCCAGCGGTTTTGGTAGATGACGTCCTGAATGAAGGGCGCATAGCGATCGAATACGTTCATGGGTGAACCGCGGCGTTCTAAATCTGCGCTTTAGAGGGTGAATTCGACAAAGTCGTCCGAATCGTCGGGCTTGCCGGCGTTGCTCGGACCGATCGCGGCACGAAAAGCGTCGCTTTCGATAAGCGCCTGCGGCTCGACGTCGGGATTTTGCGCGAGGATGTTGAGAAACTCGATGAAGTCGCGGATGATTTCGCGCGGCGTTATGTGCGTCTCGGCGCCGACGCGGCCGTACTCGGCCGAGAGGAATGCGGCAAGCGTCGTCTCGTCGATCGTTCGGTTTGTCGCGTAAAGATCGCGGTGCATGGCCGCAAGCTTTTCGATGAGAACAAGGAGCTCCTCGACGGAGAGCGGCGCCAAGTGAATGACGGGCGACATCAGGTCGCGCCGGCCCTCGCGCACAAAGCGGCCGGACTCGAGACGCGAGCGAAGCGCTTCGTAGCTGAAAATCCCGCGGCGGCGATCTTCGACGCACTGGGGGGTGCCGCTCATCACGATGCCGATGTGGCGCGCCTTTCCTTGAAGCGTGTCGTTGTACATCGTGAGAATCTTCTCGTAGTTGTATTGGCGAGAAACGGTGTTCGGGATTTTGTAGAGATTGACGAGCTCGTCAATGAGAACGAGGAGACCTTTGTAGCCCGCGCGCTTCAAAAAGAGCGCAAAGACCTTGAGAAAGTCGTACCAGTTGTCGTCGGTGGCAACGAGATTGACGCCGAGCGCAGCCTTGGCTTCGGTCTTCGTAGCGAATTCGCCGCGGAACCACTTGAGAACAAGGCTCTTTTGCGTTTCGGGTTCGTCGAGTGCGCCTGCAGTCGCAAGCGCGTAGCGCGAGAGGACGCGCCCGAACTCGAACCCGTGCACGACGTCGTCGAGCGTCGTCACGTGCGCGAGGACGCGGCGCTCGAGCGCTTCGGCAAAACCGGGCGCCGCCGGGGAAAGGCCGCTCTCGGCCACTTCGAGGCGAAGCGCGTCGCTCCAGCGCTCGAGAATAAGCGCGAGCGCACCGCCCTCGGGCATTGTTTTGGTGGCAAGGTTCTGCATGAGCTCGCGGTAGGTGGCAAGCCCCTGACCCTTCGTGCCGTGCAGCCGGCGCTCGGGCGAGAGGTCGGCGTCGGCGACGACGAAGCCGCGGTCCATGACGTGGCTGCGGATCGTCTGAAGGAGAAAACTTTTGCCGCTGCCGTACTTGCCGACAATGAAGCGAAACGAGGCGCCGCCCTCTTCAATGACGGCAACGTCGTCAAGGAGCGCATCGATTTCCGCGTTGCGCCCGACGGCGATGTACGGGAGCCCGATGCGCGGCACGACGCCGCCCTTCAAGGCGTTCAGAATCGTTTTGGCAATGCGCTTCGGTACGCGCGTGGGTTTCGCGGGCGCTTTTTCCGGCTGCGCTTCAGGCGCGGCAGCCGCGCCCGTATTCATGTCCGTCATGCGTTGGAACCGTTCAAATAGTCTTCGATCTCTTGAGCATAATCCGAGATGAGCGAGAGGGCGCCGTTCGCGTTCTCGAGGACAGCGTCGCCCACAAAGTCGAAGAGTTTTTCGTTGATGTCGTCAATGATGCGCGGCACCGATCGACCGATATCGGCAATGGCGGCCGTCGGGTCGCTCCCGGCCAAGAGCGTGCGCAGAAGTGCCGCTTCTTGGGTCGTGAGCGCCGTCTTGTTTTCTTGAGCTCCGTGCAATTCGGGAGTCGGTGCGGTAGTGAGCGCCTGCTTCTCTTCGAAGCCCCGTCCTTGAGTGCTCGTCAACGACCCGGGCGGCTCAACGCTCGGCGCCCGCGACGTCCGGGGAATCGCTGCGCTCGCTGCTTCGCTTTCACGAGCGGCGCTCGCCGGCGTCGATTCGAGTGGCACGAGGGCTTTGGCGGGAGCGGACACCGGCAGCGGTTCTTCGGCGGGCGCCGCTTCAACAATGAGCTTTTCCTGCGTGGCGAGCGCGGCCGTGCGGATGGTGTCGAGCCTCGAGAAGTCGAGCGTGCGGACCGGATTGGCGAGCGCACGCTCGCGGGCGGCCTCTTCGAGAAAGACGTCGTTGACGATGCCGAGCAGCATTTCGCCTGCGTTCGGTTCGCTCAGTCGGTGCCGGTAGCGCAGCGTTCGGCGAAGCCGCGCTTCGACGAGTTTGCCCAAGACGCCCAGCATGTCGTTGCGCCCGCGCCCCGGCGCGAGCTCTTCGCGCATCCAGACGCCGTTCGCGCACCGGTAGCGCACGATGGGATCGGCCTCGTAGACACGGTCTTCTCGGATGCGGCGGTCCCAGAAAACGGCGGCTGAAAAGGGGCGGTAGCTTAGCCGAAGACGCGGTCCGATGGCCGCTTCGAGCGCATTGCGTCCGTCTTTGGCAGTGAGGGCGGCGAGTTTCTTCAGCGCGGCGAGCACGAGCGCTTCGGTCTTTTTGGCATTCGCTTCAAAAAAGGGGCCTCCGAAAGGCCAGGCCGAAAGACGTCGAAACGCGGCAAAAACGGTCGCGGGTTCATGGCGCTCGAATTCGAGCAGTGTTTTTGCGGCCTCGGTCGTCTCGTTTTGCGTGTGCGAACGAAGGAGTTTCGGATCGAGCCCGTGGTAGATCACAAAGTCGTTGAGCCAAGTGTGCGCATAGGTGTCGATCGAGCGGGCGAAGCGCTCATAGCTTTGCGTGAAGTCGACAAGCGCATAAAAGGCTGCTTCCGGCGAATCGAATCCGATCGCATTGATGAGTTCGTAGATGTAGACGTAGGCAAAGGAGAGCGACGTTTCGCGCCGCCTCCCTTCACGCCAAGCCGTCCGCCATGCGTAGTAGGCGCGCAGCTCCCGCGCGCTCATCTCGGCAAAGGTCGGGTAGTAGCAGAAGAAATCCGCGCGGATGTCGTCATGCTCTTCGAAGTCCGCCATGAATTCGGCCTGTCGGCAAAACACCTCGGCGCGCGAGCGCCCCGAGAGTTCGCGCGAGAAGGCAAGCCGCCGCATTTCGACGTAGCGCTCGGGGAGCGGCGTCGCTCGGTCGCCAAAGCGAGCGCGGCGTACGGTCCGTTCGCCCGGTACGCTTGATTCGCTCGATTCGCTCAATTCGCTCGATTCGCGTACGTCCGCTCCTGTCTTTGACGGCCGCAGGTCGTCGCGACGCAGCGACGGGCGGGCGTCAAAGAGCGGGAGCGGTTCGTCGACGTAGATGCGTTCGTGCGGCATGGCGCGAAAAAGCGAAAAGAAAACGAAGAAGAAAACGGAATAAAGGCGCGCAGAAGCAGCCGACGGACCGGCAGCGCGATGGCGAGCTTGCCGCCTCAATCAACGATAACAGAAGCGGGAAAACGCACGGTCGTTCGTGCTTTTTTCCGTGCAGCGCCAAGCTTGCCGTGAAGCGGCGCGCGCAAAAAACAAAGCGGCGCCCGAGCCGCTGCTCGAACGCCGCTCATCGCGAATCGGCGAGAAGTTAGAGGACGCGCTTCAGGAACATCTTCGTACGCTCTTCCTTCGGATTGACGAGGATGTCCTTGGGATGCCCCTCTTCAACAATGACGCCGCCGTCCATAAAGACCACGCGGTCGGCCACTTCCTTCGCGAACCCGATTTCATGGGTGACCACGATCATCGTCATGCCGCTTTCGGCGAGCTGCGTCATCACGGCGAGCACTTCGCCGACGAGCTCGGGGTCAAGCGCCGAAGTCGGTTCGTCAAAGAGCATGACCTTGGGCTCCATCGCGAGCGCGCGGGCGATCGCAACGCGCTGCTGCTGCCCGCCCGAAAGGCTTGCCGGGTAGGCGTCGGCCTTTTCGGCAAGCCCCACGCGCTTGAGGAGCTCTAGGCCGCGCTTCTTCGCTTCGCCGGCATTTCGATTGAGAACGATCTGCTGCGCGAGCATCAGGTTCTCGATGACCGTCTTGTGCGGCCAGAGATTGAAGCGCTGAAAGACCATGCCGAGGTGCTCGCGCACCTTGTTGAGATTGCACTTGGGGTCGGTGATTTCCGTGCCGTTGACGTAAATCTGACCGGAGGTGGCGACTTCGAGCGCGTTGATGCAGCGCAGCATCGTGCTCTTGCCCGAACCCGAGGGCCCGAGGACGACCACTTTTTCGCCGGGCTTCACGGCGAGGTTGATGTCGTTCAGAACGACATGCTCGCCGAAAGCCTTGCGAAGGTGAACGATGTCGACGATAGCGCCGTTGTGGAGATCTTTTTCGGTAATCATGCGGAGACTCCTTCGTCACCACGGCCGAGGCGCTGTTCGAGCTTGCGGATGCCCCAGGCAAGGAGCAGCGTCATCACCCAGTAGATGATCGAAATCGTGATGTAGGGCTCCCAGTAGCGGGCAGAGGCGCCTGCGACGGTGCGAGCGGCGTAGGCGAGTTCCGCGAGACCGATGGCGGAAACGAGCGAGGAGTCCTTCAGAATGGCGATGGCGTTGTTGCCGAGCGCCGGGAGCATGCGGCGGAAAGCCTGCGGCAGGATGATGTGGCGCATCGCCTGCCAGTAGCTCATGCCGAGCGAGCGGGCCGATTCCATCTGGCCTTTGTCGAGCGACTGGATGCCCGCGCGGAAGATTTCGCACATGTAGGCGCCCGAATTGAGCGTGATCGCGCAGATGCCCGCGAGCATGGCGCCGTAGTTGGCGCGCAGTTCACGCGCGACGGCACCGTCGACGAGGAGGCCGTCGACTGGGTGAATGAAAAGCGGAAGCACCGCAAAGTGCATCAGAAAGATCTGCACGAAGAGCGGCGTGCCGCGAAAGAAGCTTACGTACACCGCGACAGGCCAGCGCACGCCGTAGTGGAGCAGACTCTTGAGGGGTTCGTGGCGCGCGCTCGCCAAGCGGCCCATGCCGAGCATCGTGCCCAGAATCATGCCGAGCAGCACGCAGATGACGGTGATCTTGACCGTCATGAAGGCGCCGTTCACGAAGAGCGGCCAGTATTCGACGATTACGTCGGGGCGAAAGCCAAACATCTCTTTTCCTTGGCAACGAAAAGCCGCCGGGTGCCGCAGATCGGGTCTGCGCTCCGGCGGCCGTTCTCTATCGGTTCAAACGCGTCGGATTAGGGCAGCTTCGGGGCCTGGCCGCCGAACCACTTTTCGTAAACCTTCTGATAGGCGCCGGACTTGACCGCTTCGTCGAGACCCTTGTTGATCTGTTCGAGCAGCGCCTTGTTGCCCTTGGCAACGGCAACGCCGAAGTACTGTTCGGCAAAGCCCGGGTCGCGGCACTGGTTGAAGGCCTTGTCCGGGTTCTGCTTGACGTACCACTGCAGCACGCCGACGTCGCCGATCATGGCGTCGACGCCGCCGTTGCTCAGCTCTTCGAGCGCGAGCGGCGTGTTGTCGAAGCGGCGGATGTTCGTCGAGGTCTTGCCGAACTGTTCGGACGCGGCGATGTCGCCCGCCGACGAGTTCACAACGGAGATGAGCTTGCCTTCAAGGTCCTTGAGGCTATTGATCTTGAGGTTCTTGTTCGTGAGGATCAGCTGGTGGGCGAGGAAGTAGGGCTTCGAGAAGTCCACGGCTTCGGCGCGCTTCGGGGTGATCGTGAGGCCCGACATCACGATGTCGCGGTCGCCGTTGTTGAGCGCGGCGAAGATGCCGTCAAAGGGGGTGTTGACGAACTCGACTTCGAAGCCCGCGTGCTTGGCGATTTCCTTCATGAGGTCAACGTCAAAGCCGATCAGCTCCTTCGTGGGGGATTCGTATTCGAAGGGACGATAAGTAGCGCCCGTGCCGACAACGTAGGTCTGAGCGGCGCTCGCGAGGGTCGAGGCAAAAAGCGCCGAAACAAAGCCGGCAGCAAGAAGCTTGCGCTTAAAGGACATGTGAAGTACTCCTCAGTGTGTTGTCGGGGACTCGTGCCGCAAGGGAGTGAACCGGCGCGGGATCGCCGGGCGTCTGGCGCGAAGTGAATACACGCCTTCGCAGGTCGAGTTCCCTCTAAGTTTCGAACATTCTACGAGTCGAATTTCCGCACGAAAACTTGAAATTTCACCTTTTTTGAAGGGACTCGCCCGAACGTAATAGAGACTCCTTAGTTGCTGAAAATTTGTCGACTAATAGCTGATTTTCGTCGGTTTATCCGTGCTTTTGATCGAAAATCGCTGACGAAAGTGCGCTAAAAGCCGCGAATTTCGAGCGCGTTTTCGATGTGTAAAAAGAACGAGCGCATGCTCGGAAAGAACATGCGCTCGCGGCCTCAATTTCTTCGCGCTCGAGTCGGCCGAGGACTTCCGGATGCCGTCGGCCGATCGGTCGCGTCAGGCAATTACTTGCCTTCGGGCTTTGGTGCCCACGGTTCGAACTTCGGGGTGTCCGGCCCGTTGGGCGGCAGCACGGGGTAGACGATCTTGGGCTGGTCGCCCGTGAGCGTCTTCAAGAACGCCACAATGCGGGCGGTTTCTTCCTTCGTATAGCGCTTCCCGAGCTGGATGTCGCCCATTACTTCGACCGCTTCTTCAAGCGTTTCGGCTTCGCCGTCGTGGAAGTACGGATAGGTAAGTTCGACATTGCGCAGCAGCGGCACCTTGAAGGTCATGCGGTCCTGGTCGCGGCCCGAAATGGCCTTGACGCCCTCATCCGTATTGGTCGTCTGATAGGGGCGAATCGAGCCCATCTTCTGGAAGGACTGGCCGCCGAGCTGCGCGCCGTTGTGGCAGATCATGCAGCCCGAAGACTTGAAGAGCTCATAGCCCTTGAGTTCTTCTGCGGTGATGGCGTTCTTGTCGCCCTTGAGCCACTTGTCAAAGCGCGCATTGGGCGTCACAAGGGTGCGTTCGAACTCGCCGATCGCTTCCGTAATGCGGGCGATGTCGACTTTTTCGTCGCCGAAGGCCTTCTTAAAGTACTCGGCGTAGCCCGGAATCGAACTGATCACCTTGACGGCGTGTTCGTGGGTCGAGCCCATCTCAAGCGGATTGGCGATGGGACCGGCAGCCTGTTCGGCGAGCGTTTTGGCGCGGCCGTTCCAGAACTGCGCGATCTGACCGTAGGAGTTGAGCACCGTCGGCGAATTGATCGGCCCCTGCGCCCAGTAGTCGCCGATCGAGGTCTTCAGGTTGTCGACGCCGCCCGTAGCGAGGTTGTGGCAGCTGTTGCAGGAAATGAAGCCCGAGCGAGAGAGACGCGGCTCAAAGAAGAGCATCTTGCCGAGTTTGACAAGCGCGGGATTCTTCACTTCAACCGGTTCGATCGGGTCGACGGGTTCGGCGGCGCTCGCCGAGAACGAGGCGAGGCTCAATAGGCCGACGACGGCAGTCATAGCCGCGGCAAGCGGTCGCAGGTGGGTCATGACGGATTTTCTCCTTGCGGTTGCGGTCGGAGGGCGTAGCCCCCATAAAGGTTTCGTTAATTCTATTAGTTATTTGATAGTTTTCTCCAATTAAACTTTCGTCTCGGTCGGATAGTTCGAGGGGCTATCGAAGAGATAGTTTTTGGGGGGCATTTGGGGAAAAGAGTGATGCGGCTCCGGGTGAGCCGAAGACGCAGAAGCAGCGCCTTGGTCAAGCGTCAGTTGACGTCGTCTACAACCGGCCTGGCGTCCGATTGTTTTCCCGCGCGAAAAATGTGTTTCGGTGCGATAAGCTTGCCGGCATGAAGACACGATTTTCTTTTCTGTCCGAGCAGCCGCGCTCGGGCAAGAAGCTTTCCGGGGGACGCATCTTGATGAGTTGGGTGCTCTTTCTCGCCGCCGTTGCCTTCGTTTTGGTCGGCCTCGGCGGCTCGCTCTATTCGGGCGCCAAGGCGATTGAAGCCAATCGCATTGCGAAGACGGGCGTGCTCGCCGAAGCGACCGTCCTGCGCGTGGATGTCGAGGAGTACCGCACGCGCGAAAACGACATGGACGTTTTCAAGAAACGCTACCGCGAAGTGGTGGGCTACAAAGACGCTGTCGGACAATCGTATGAGACGGCGCTCACGGTGAAATCCGAAACCGAACCGCGATTGAAGCCCGGCGATCGGCTTGAGATTCGCTACAGCGCCGCCGATCCCTCGCGCGCCGTTGAGGCGCACGGCAGCCGCGCGTTTCGAGATGCCGTGGCGGGCGCCGTTTTCGGCTTCGTCTTTGCTGTCGCGGCGCTCTTTCTCGCCATGAAGGCCGGGGGTGCGCTCACGGCGATTCACACGGGCGCCGTCGTCTGGGGCGCGGGCGCGCTCGTTGTCTTGGCGATCGTCGCCGGTCTCTGGAGCATGCGTGGAGCCATCGAACTGCGGCTGCCGGCAGCTTCGCCCGGCGAAGTGATCTTTTCGGGCGGGCAAGCCGTGACGCTTCCCGATATGGCGCCCTTTACCGGGCGGCTCCGTGTTGAGGAGGGCTCGCGCATCACGATCACGCACTTTGAGCGCGGCGTACAGACGGGCGAGCCCGTCGTGTACGAAAAGGGCAGGCGCGTTTCCGGGCGGTAGGCGCTTGAGGCGTTTTTTCGGCGCGCTGCGGCCCGGGCGTTTAGCGAATGGGCGCCGCCAGCGCTTCGAGGAGCTCGGCCTCAAGCTTTAAGAGCGTTTCGTCGTTTTGGAGCGCCGGTCCGTCAATGAGGAACACGTCTTCAGCGCGTTCGCCGAGCGTCGCGATCTTCGCCGTCTGCAGGTTGACGCCGTAGCGCCCGAGCACCGCCGAAATCGCAAAGAGCAGCCCGAGTCTGTCGGTGCCGACAATATTGAGGAGATGCGCTCGACCCGATTCGTCGGGCGTAATCAAAACGACGGGACGCGTCGGGAAGTGGCGCGAGCGGCGCGAGAGCTTGGCCTTCGGCGCAGGCGGCAAGGGCTTCTCGGAGACAAGTGCTAGAGCGAGGTCGCGCTCGAGTTTGTCGAGCTTCTCGCGTTCGCCGAATCGGCCGTATGTGTCGGTGACGAGGAACGTGTCGAGCGCCCAGCCCGACTTCGTCGTGTGAATGCGTGCGTCGACAACCGAGAGTCCGCTGCGCCCGAAAAAGGCTACCGCGCGCAGGAAGAGATCCTTGCGGTCCGGCAGATAAATGAGCAGGAGAAGCCCGCCCATGTCGCTCGAAGGCTTCGCGCGCACGATGGGTTCGGGCGAGGCGTCGTTGGCGGCGAGTTCCTCGGCGTGCCAAGCGATCTCCCGGGCGCTGTGCCGCATGAAGTAGACGACGTCGAGATTGGCCCAGAAGCGCTTGCGGTCGGTTTCGTCGACCTTGTCCGCCATGAGTGCCACCGCTTCTTCAACGCGCTTTTGAAGCGCATGCTTGGCGCTCGGCTGCGTCTCGCCGCCGCTCTCGAGCACGTCGAGCGCGAGCCGGTAGAGTGTCTCGAGAAGCTGCGCCTTCCACTGCGTCCAGACCTTGGGCGAAGTCGCGCGGATGTCGGCAACGGTGAGCAGGTAGAGCGCGTCGAGCCGCTCCTTGCTGCCAACGATCTTGGCAAACCGCGCTACGACGTTCGGGTCCGAAATGTCTTCCTTTTGCGCGATGCGGCTCATCGTGAGGTGCTCGCGCACGAGAAAGACGATGAAGTCGGTATCCGCCTTTGAAAAGCCGAAGCGTTGGCAGAAGTCTTCGGCTTTCTGCGCGCCGATCACTTCGTGGCGGCCGCCAAGGCCCTTGCCGATATCGTGAAAGAGGCCCGCGACGACCACGCGCCAGTTCTCGGGAATTTCGGCCATCACCTGCGAGCAGAAGGGGTATTCGTGCGCGAATTCGCTGCGCGCGAAGCGTCGGATGTTGCGAACGACGCGCAGCGTGTGCTGGTCGACCGTGAAGATGTGATAGAGGTCGTGCTGCATCTGCCCGACGATGTGCCGGAAGGCGATCAGAAAGCGTCCGAGAATCGACCACGTGTTCATCATCTTTAGCGCGTGGTAGGTGCCGTGCGGCAACTTGAGAATCTCGAGGAAAGTGGCTTTGTTCGCCGGATCGCTGCGGTAGGCGGGACTCATCGAGAGCGAAGCGCTCCAGAGCGCGCGCAGCAGCCGCGTCGACATGCGGGTGAGTTCGGGGTGCGTGGCAAAGACGATGAAGCTGCGCAAAAGCGCATTCGGGTCGCGCAGGAACGCGTCGTCGTCCACGAGGTCCATTTCGTCGCCGCGCGCGACAAAGGCCGACTCGAGCCGCACGGGTGTCGCTTTTTCGTTGCTGCCGAGGAGCTTGTCGGCGATCGCCTGCAGCTGAATGATCGACATCTGCGAGACGGACTTCGCGTGCAGGTAGTAGCGCTTCATGAGCGCTTCGGAGCTGCGCATCACTGCGGTGGCGCGGTAGCCGAGGTCGTCGGCAAGGCGCTCCTGCACGTCAAAGAGAAGCCGGTCCTCGTGGCGACCCGCGATGAGATGCAGTGAAATACGTAGGGTTTTTAGAAAGTTGAGGCACGACTCGATCGTTTCGGCTTCGCGCGCCGTGATGAGTTCGGCGCGGCGCATCTCTTCGGCGTTGCCCCCGAGCCCCGCCGCACGCGCGCACCAGAAAAAGACTTGAATGTCGCGCAGTCCTCCGGGCGACTCCTTGAGATTGGGTTCGAGCGAATAGGGCGTGTCTTCATAGCGCTGGTGGCGCCGTGCGAGCTCGAACATCTTGTCGCGAAAGAAGGCGCGCGCGTCGAGTTCCGCATAGAAGTCTTCGCGTGCGGCTTCAAAGAGCGTTTCGCTTCCCCAGAGGAGGCGGCTCTCCAGATAGGTCGTTGCAATTGAGACGTCTTTGGTCGCCTGCGCTAAAAATTCGTCCCGCGTTCGCACGGAGGCGCCGACCGAAAGGCCGAGCTCCCAGAGTGCGCTTAAAAAACCCGAGAGCCGCTCGGCGGTTTCGCCCGAGGGCTCGATCGGCTTTTCAAGCAGCACGAGCAGGTCGATGTCGGAAAAGGGAAAGAGCTCGCGCCGACCGTAGCCGCCCACGGCCGCAATCGAGAGGCCGCGGGCAGGGAGCCCCGCGGCAGCTGCGAGCGCGCGGACGGCTTCGTCGAGCGCGTCGGCGTGCTTCTCGAGGTAGCGGTTGACGTCTTTATCGCTTCGCCAGTGGGCGGCAAGCGCCTCGCGGGCGGCGGCGAATGTCGCTTTGACGGCGGCGACTTCTTCTTGGGGGAGCAGAAACGGCATGACGAACCTCGGGCGTCGGCTTGGGCGGCAGCGGCCCGCCCGGACGGCCCGGGCGGCGCCGATTGGGTGCGGTGTTCGGACTGCGCTCAGTCGAAGGTCGGCAGCTTCCAGCCCTTCACGAAGGCAGGCGGCGCCTGCGTGCCCTTACTCACCGTCAGGATGTCGTAGCCCGTTTCCGTGACGAGCACCATGTGCTCCCACTGCGCGGAAAGCGAACGGTCGCGTGTGACGACGGTCCAGCCGTCGCCGAGCATCGTGACGCCGTAGCGCCCCGCATTCACCATAGGCTCGACCGTGAAGACCATGCCCGGCTCCATCACGGCGGTCGGTCGGTTGACGGGGAAGTGGTTGACGTGCGGTTCCTCGTGGAAGCCCTTGCCGATGCCGTGGCCGCCGTAGTCGCGAACGACCGAGACGCCGTTGCGGTCGGCATAGGCCTGGCAGGCGACGCCGATGTCGTTGAAGTGCGCGCCGGGCTTCACGACGTCGATGCCCGCCCACATGATCTCAAAGGCGAGCTGCGCCAAGCGCTTGCCGGCGATCGTGGGCTTGCCGACCACGAACATGCGCGAGGTGTCGCCGTGGTAGCCGTCCTTGATGCTCGTGACGTCGATGTTGACGATGTCGCCCGCCTTGAGCTTCTTTTCGCTCGGGATGCCGTGGCAGACGACGTGGTTGATCGAAATGCAGGTCGTCGCCGGATAGGGCGTCATGCCTTCGGGCTGGTAGCCGAGGCAGGCCGGAATGCACTTCTGCACGTTCACGGTGTAGTCGTAGGCGAGTTTGTCGAGCTCTGCCGTGGTGACGCCCGGCTTCACGAACGGGGTGAGGTAGTCGAGAAGTTCCGAAGCGAGGCGGCCCGCGACGCGCAGACCGGCAATGTCTTCGGCGGTTTTGATATTGATAGCCATGGTTTTCAATCGAAACAAATAAACGGGGCGCAGCTTCAAGTGCGGCAAGGCGCGAACATGCCGCGCGAAAGCGGCGTTCGGGCACTCGGCGCAGGCCGCCCCTTGGAAAAGCGGGAGTACCGTGAGGAAGCGCCGGTTCGAGCGAGGTCGAATAGCGGCGGGCGCTTCTAACGGCACATGCGTGGTTCCCGACATTGTAAGCGTCCCGCGCCGGGTTACTTTTCAAAGATTTCTCTAAGTCTTCGCTCAGTCAAGCCTAATTCCTTTCTAATTCTCGATCCCTAGACTGCAAAGCATGAAGAAAACGACGCGGATGCGACGAGAAACGCTGCGAGATGCCTGGAAGCGATCGCACTCCGCGCCACGCCGAATCGACAAACCGGGCGCTCGCGCCCGAACGCAAAAAAGAGGAAAGAAAAATGACGAAGAAGTTTGCCGCCGCCGCGCTTGTCGCCACGTTCGCCGCTACGATGTTCTGCGCTACCGCCGCTCAGGCTGCGGGCCCCTCGGGCTTCGGCGCCGCTTCGGGTACCGCGCCGGCAGGGGCGCCCCAGGGGTTTGAACCGGCCGCAACGACCGTTGCCGACATCCTTGCCAACGGCAAAGACGATCAGGTCGTCGTTCTGCGCGGCAAGTTCACGAATCTCATCAAGAGCGACAAGTACGAGTTTGTCGACGAAAAGGGCGACGCGATCACGGCCGAGCTCGATGACGATCGCGACTGGTCGATGATCGTGAAGGATGCACCCGTTGAAATTCGCGCTGAAATCGACCGCGACTGGACGAGCACCGAGCTTGACGTGAAGTCGGCGCGTCCCCTTAAGTAAGGAGCGCTTTTGAGTACTGCTTTACAGCCCGACGGGAAAGCGCGCCGTGAGTCCGGTGCGGCCTTCCGGTCAGGGCGTCGACCGAGACACTTTTGAAAAAGGACAACGCACGATGATTCAGAACAACCGCACCAAGACTGCGCTCGCTGCCTTCGGCGCTTCGCTTCTTCTTGCTTTCGGCGCCTCGGGCGCGTATGCTGCCGGCCCCCAGGGCTTTGGCGCCCAGACAGCCGCGCAGCCCGGGTTGAGCGGGATGACGACGGTCGCTAAAGTACTCGAAGCCGGCCGCGACGAAGATGTTGTTCGTCTGCGTGGGCGCTTCACGAAGCACATTGAGGACGACAAATACGAATTTGTCGACGAAGCGGGCGGCACGATTCGCGCCGAACTCGACGACGACAACGACTGGACGATGATCGTCAAAGACAAGCCCGTCGAAATTGAGGCAGAGGTTGACCGCTACAAAGAGTGGATCAAGCTCGACGTGATTCGTGCGAAGCCTCTCTGATTTCAGGTTTAGCGGCTTCAAAGAGTCAGCCCGTCCGCAGTGCACCCGCCTGCGGGCGGGCTTTTTGCCGGACGCGGTGTTCGGCACTCGCAAAAAAACTTGTGCACGAGCTTGAAAACGTTCGGCGCTTCTCGGTACAATTCGGCGCCTGATTTCGGTGCTAAGCGTTTGCCATTCGGGTGCTTTTACTCCCGAGAGCGATGCGGCGCTCGAAGTCGGTGTTTGCAAATCAACCCCCGAGGGCTTGCGGCCCAAGGGAAAATCAGCGCACGACGGCACCCGAGGTGCCGCTCATTTCAAGAAGAAAGAGCCGTTCCTGCCGCTCGTGTCAGTCCAAACCTTGGAGATATTCAAAATGGTCAGCATGCGTGAAATGCTCGAAGCGGGTTGCCACTTCGGCCATCAGACCCGTTTCTGGAACCCGAAGATGGCTCAGTACATCTTCGGCTCCCGCAACAAGATTCACATCATCAACCTCGAACAGACCGTTGTTAAGTTCGACGAAGCCTGCAAGTTTGCCCGTCAGCTCGCTGCTCAGGGCGGCAAGATCCTCTTCGTCGACACGAAGCGCGGCGGCCGCGAAATCATCGCCGAAGAAGCGCAGCGCGCCGGTTGCTGCTGGGTTGACCAGCGCTGGCTCGGCGGCACGCTCACCAACTTCAAGACGGTGCGCGGCACGATCAAGCGTCTGAAGGACATGGAGCAGCAGCTCGAAGACAACACGGCTGCCACGCTCACGAAGAAGGAAGCGCTTGACTTCCAGCGCCACGTCGCCAAGCTCAACAAGTCGATCGGCGGCATCAAGGAAATGACGGGTCTGCCCGACGCCCTCTTCATCGTTGACGTCGGCTACCACAAGATCGCCATCCAGGAAGCGCAGAAGCTCGGCATCCCCGTTATCGGTGTTGTCGACACGAACTGCAGCCCCGAAGGCATCGACTACGTCATCCCGGGCAACGACGACTCCTCGAAGGCTGTCGCGATCTACGCGAGCGGCATCGCCGACGCGATCATCGCCGGCCGTGCCGACAGCGCCACGGAAGTCGTGGAAGCTGCCGCTGAAGAAGAATTCGTCGAAGTGCCGGCCGCTGAAGAAGCTCCGGCTGCCGAATAAGCAGTAAGCTTCGAAGCGAAAGCTGGGCGCCGCTCGAGCGCCGTCCGATGACGGCTAGAGCGGCTCGTTCGAAGGAGGGGGTCTGGCAAAAACGGGCCCCCTTCTCGCAGAAAAGATTTACATCACCTACCTACTGTTATCTCAGGGAGATTGAACATGGCTGCTATTACCGCCGCGATGGTCAAGGAACTGCGTCTGAAGACCGACGCGCCGATGATGGAATGCAAGAAGGCCCTCACGGAAGCCGACGGCGACATGGCCAAGGCCGAAGAGATCCTTCGCGTCAAGCTCGGCAACAAGGCGAGCAAGGCTGCTAGCCGCATCACCGCCGAAGGCGTCGTCGTTGTCTACGTCTCCGAAGACCGCAAGACGGGCGCCATCCTCGAAGTCAACTCCGAAACGGACTTCGTTGCCAAGAACCCCGAATTCATCCAGATGGCCAAGGACGCCGTCAAGCTCGTGGCCGAAAAGGCCCCGGCCGACCTCGCCGCTCTCGCCGCGCTGCCGCTCGGCGAAGGCACGGTCGAAGACGTCCGCAAGGCGCTTATCGGCAAGATCGGCGAAAACATGACCTTCCGCCGCTTCGAACGCATCGAAGCCCAGGGCCTGCTCGCCAACTACGTCCACGGCTCGCGCATCGGCGTGCTCGTTGACATCAAGGGCGGCGACGACGAAGTCGCGCACGATGTCGCCATGCACATCGCCGCTTCGAAGCCGAAGGCCATCGACGAAACCGGCATCGATCCCGAACTGATCGCTTCCGAACATCGCATCGCCATCGAAAAGGCTCGCGAAGCCGGCAAGCCCGAAGCCATGCTCGAACGCATCGCCGAAGGTTCCGTCAAGAAGTTCCTGAAGGAAGTCACGCTCGTCAACCAGCCGTTCGTCAAGAACGACAAGCAGTCCGTGGGCGACCTCCTCAAGTCGAAGGGTGCCGAATGCGCCGCCTACGCCCTCTACGTCGTGGGCGAAGGCCTCGAAAAGCGTCAGGACGACTTCGCCGCTGAAGTGGCTGCTCAGGCTGCTGCCGCGAAGAAGGCCTAATTCGACAGCGCTTTCGATCGCCGGGGCGTGCCGCTTCTTGGGGAAGCTTCCCGAAGCGGCACCGCGACCGAAGAAAAAAACGCAGATTCTCTCGCGGGGATCTGCGTTTTTTCTTTATGCGGCACACGGGACTTCGGCACCCGAACGACGCACGCTGAAAACAAAAAAATCGTCTAGGTAGTTGCTCTTAACGCATACAGCCTGAGCGCGTATAATCTCCGCAATTTGCGAATCGCACGCGCAAGCACGCGCTTCGCTCCGATGTGACATTCCTAAATTGCGGAAGCAGAAAATGGATCAGCAGAAAGAAGAAACCCTGAAGCCCGTTTATAAGCGCATTCTTCTGAAACTCTCCGGCGAAGCCCTGATGGGCGACGACGCCTTCGGTATCAATCGCGGCGTTCTGCAGCGCATGGTTGAGGAAATCAAGAGTGTCGTCGATCTCGGCGTCGAAATCGGCATCGTGGTGGGCGGCGGCAACATCTTCCGCGGCGTTGCGCTCGGTGCGACCGGTATGGACCGCGCTACGGGCGACTACATGGGGATGCTCGCGACCGTCATGAACGCGATGGCGCTTCAGGACTGCTGCCGCAACAACGGCGTCGAAGCGCGCGTGCAGTCGGCGCTTCATATCGAGCAGGTGGCCGAACCCTACATCCGCGGCAAGGCCCTTCGTCATCTGCGCCTCGGCCGCGTCGTGATCTTCGCCGCCGGTACGGGCAACCCCTTCATGACGACCGACACGACCGCGGCGCTGCGCGGTGCGGAAATCGGTGCGGACGTCGTTCTGAAGGCGACGAAGGTCGACGGCATCTACACGAACGATCCGAAGAAGGATCCGACGGCGACGATGTATGACGAAATCACGTTCGACCATGCCCTTCGTTCGAATCTCAAGGTGATGGACGCGACCGCCTTTGCGCTCTGCCGCGAACAGGGCCTTCCGATCAAGGTCTTCAACATCAACAAGAAGGGTGCTCTGAAGCGCGTGCTCCTCGGCGAGAAGGAAGGCACGCTGGTTCACTGCTAAAATCTCTTTCATGCACATCCGACGAGCGAGCCGGCTGCATGCCGGCTCGTTTCGTATCGAATGCAAGCAAAAGAATCCTTTATTCGAGCGATTCGGCCGAAGAAGCGCGGTTCCAACGGGACTTCGTCGGCCGCAAGCGTTTTCAATGAGCGGGCCGCTCGAGGCCTCGGGGCCTTGCCGCCGTCGGCTCAATTCCCGGAGAAATCCAAAAAATGACAGCTGCCGAACATCTCCAGCAGACCGAATTCAAGATGGGCCGCACGGTTGAAGCCCTGCGCGAAGAATTCACGAAGATCCGTACCGGGCGCGCGAGCCCGGCGCTGCTCGACCACATCAAGGTCGACTACTACGGCTGCCCGACTCCGCTCAACCAGGTCTCGCAGATCGGTGTGGGCGATGCGCACACCCTCACGGTTCAGCCGTGGGAAAAGAGCATGATCAAGGTTTGCGAAAAGGCGATCCGCGAATCCGATCTCGGTCTCAATCCCGCGACCTCGGGCGACCTCATCCGCGTGCCGCTGCCCCCGCTCAACGAAGAGCGCCGCCGCGAACTCACGAAGATCGTCAAGGGCTTCAGCGAAGACGCCAAGGTTGCCGTTCGCAATCTGCGCCGCGACGCCAACAGCTACGTCGAACGCGCCTGCAAGGACAAGGAAATTTCCGAAGACGATCAGCGCCGTTTCGAAACCGAAATCCAGAAGCTCACGGACCGCTTTGTTGCCGAAATCGACAAGGTCCTTGAAGCCAAGGAAAAGGAAATCATGACGGTCTAAGACGAAAGGCCGCGACTGTGCGGCCTTGCATCCACGATTGGCCGAAAGAAGCCCGTTTCGAGCGTGAAGCCGCGCTCGTGCGGGCTTTTCCATTTGCGATTTTTCTCGGTTTGGCAGTGTGGTCTGGCGCAACTTTTCGTTGCGAACTGCTCGAGCGCTTCCGAAAGGGGGCGCGGCTGAGCTTTGCTACACTGCTTGCCCGTCAAAAAATCTTTCGACTTTGCTGCACCCCATGTCTTTGCACACCGGCTCCGACATTCCGCACCACCTCGCCGTCATCATGGACGGCAACGGCCGCTGGGCCAAAGCGCGCCACTTGCCTCGCGCGGAGGGGCACCGACAGGGCGTGCAGGCGCTTCACCGACTCGTTGAACGCGCGGCCGAGCGCGGCGTAAAGGTGCTGACGGTCTTTGCCTTTTCGAGCGAAAACTGGCGCCGGCCGGCAGCGGAAGTGAACATGCTCATGCGTCTATTTGCCGTGGCCCTGCGAGACTGGCGCACGCGTCTGATCGATGCCGGGGTGTCGCTTCGGATCGTGGGCGAACTCGAGCCTTTTCCCGAGGACGTGAAGACGGCGATTGCGCAGACCGAGCGCGCGACTGCGGCTGGAACGCGCATGCGTCTCAACGTGGCGGCCAATTACGGCGGTCGCTGGGACATGTGTCGCGCGGCATCGGCGCTTGCGGCCGAGGGGCTTCCCATCACGCCCGAGGCGATCGCGCAGAAACTCGCGACTGCGCCCGACGGCGACGTCGATCTCCTCATCCGCACCGGCGGCGAGCAGCGCATTTCGAATTTCCTGCTCTGGCAGGCGGCCTATGCGGAAATCTATTTCTCCGACTGCCTCTGGCCCGACTTCAGCGCCGCGCACCTCGATGAGGCGCTGGCTTGGTACGAAGGGCGCGAGCGGCGCTTCGGCATGACGAGCGAGCAGGTGCGAGGAACGGCGGGCTGATTTCGATCACACAAATCTCAAAAGCTTCGTACGTACGCCGTTCGGCCCGACAGGCGTACGCGCGAGGCGTGTCCATGCCTTTTTACGCAAGAGCGACGTCCTTTTCGCTAAAATTCCCGAGATCACTTGCTGCGGAATCCGCCCCGTCAACCCTCGGCGGCGCTTCCCGTTTTCGAAAAGGATTTCTCTCCGATGCTGATGCTTCGCGTGATTACGGCGTTCGTCCTGCTCGTCATTTTGTGCTTTTCCGTCTGGGCGGGACCGCTCTGCTTTGCCGGCGTAATGGCCGTGGGCTTCGGCCTCGCGCTCTACGAGTGGCTTCGCATCGGGAACTTGGGGCCCGTGCCGGCTGCGCTCGTTTCCGCCGTGGAAATGGTTACGCAGTTTTCGCTTTACTGGGCGGGCGCACTGCCGCGCATGGAATGGTTCCTCTTCATTGTGAACGGCGTCGTGATGATCGCTTGGTTCGCCATCTTCATTGCCGAACTCCTGCACCGCTCGACGGGCTTCAAGGTGTCGGTGCGCCAGTGCCTGCTCTCGGCCGTGGTGTTTGTGCCGGCAGCGTACCTGTCGCTGCTCTACCTCTTTGAAATCGGCGACTGGGTGCTTGTTCTCTCGGTACTTCTCATTGTCTGGGGCGCAGATATTTCCGCCTACTTCTGCGGTCGCGCCTGGGGCAAGCACAAGATGTGCACGGCGATTTCTCCGAAGAAGACTTGGGAAGGCGCGATCGGCGCTTACGTGATCGTGATCGTCTTCTTCCTTCTCACGTACTGGTTCTGCGATCAGAACAACGTCTTCACGAACTTCCTCTTTGACCAGGCGGGCTTCTTCTGGGGCGTCGTTACGCTCGCGCTTCTCGTGGCGCTCTCGATTGCGGGCGACCTCTGGGAGTCGATGCTCAAGCGCTTGGCGGGCATCAAGGACTCTTCAAATCTGCTGCCTGGGCACGGGGGCTTCTTCGACCGTCTTGACGCGTCGCTGCCGGTGCTGCCGGCCGCAACGTGGATCATGCTCGCGGTCATGCTCTCGAAGTAAGGTCTTTGCGAGACAGATCGACGCATGAGCGCCGAACACTACCAAGTCCCGGACTTGAAGCCCGGGGAGCGTCACCGCGCCGAAGAAACGATTCGGCGCTCGCGCTTTATCGTCACCATGGCGCGCGTTGCCTCGAACGAGGAGGCCAAGGCCTTCATTGACGAGGTGCGTGCCGAGCACGCGCATGCGACCCACAACTGCTGGGCGTACGTGGCGGGCGCCCCGGGCGACACGGCCCGCATCGGTGCGAGTGACGACGGCGAACCCAAAGGAACGGCGGGGCGCCCGATGCTCACGGCGCTGCTTCATAGCGGCGTCGGGGAGATCGCAGCCGTCGTGACGCGCTACTTCGGCGGCATTCTTCTGGGAACGGGCGGACTCGTTCGCGCCTATCAGGGCAGCGTCAAGCTCGGACTTGAGTCGCTGCCCGTCAAAACGCGCGAGAAGATGGCTCGCTACGTCGTTTCCGTCGAACCCGCGCAGGCGCCGCAGATCGAGCACATCATCGCGCAGGCGGGCGGCCGCATTCTGACGACGGACTTTCGCTTCGATGCCTCCTACGAAGCGCAGATTCCGGTCGAGGCGGCTGACGCCTTTGAAGCGCGCATTGCGCAGGCAACGAGCGGCGAAGGGCTTGTCGACCGACTCGAAGACGAGATCGAGTAGTGCGGCCCGTTTTGAGCGCGCAAAGCGGAAACGAAATCGAACGAGTACGCGGCGCTTCACGCGAGAGCCGCGTCAAAACGCTTCGCTAAAATACGGGCTCTTCGGGCCGAGAAACGGACGGCTTTTTCGCCACACCTCAAGCGTGCTCACCGAACGCAAGTCACGGAAGTCTCGGGCCCCTTTCAAACGCCAACTAACCGGAAGCCGACATGCGATTTGCCGTTTTCCATTGGGTCATGGTTCTGATCGTGCTCTGGCGCTTCGTGCTGCCGCTCTCGATCCGCCGACCGCTCAAATGGCTCCTCGCCCTCTTTTTTGTTTCGATTGCGCTTTTTTCGAGTGCAGCGACGATGTTTTTCGGCGGGCTCCTGTCGCCCGAGCTCCCGCGCGGCGTGATTGTCGTCAAGGAAGCTTTCGAAGCCTTTCTTCTTTTTACGACCGGGCTTGTGCTTGCGCGCGAAGTCGTGATTTTCTTCACCGTGCTTGCGGGCCGAAGCGGCGAAAAGGCCCATCGCGCCGTGCAGAAGGACCGCAGAACGGCGATCGGTTTGGCGGCTGCGGGCGCCGTCTTGGGCGGCGCGGCACTTTATGGCGGCATCAAGGTCCCCGACGTTGCACGCCGCACGATCTATGTACCCGGTCTCCCTGAGGCGCTCTCGGGGTTTGAATTCGTGCAGCTCTCCGACACGCACGTCTCGGCGCTTCTCACCAAAACCTGGGCCGAGGGGCTTGTAGAGCGTGTGAATTCCCTCAACCCGAAGCTCGTTCTCATCACGGGCGATCTTGTTGACGGCCGCGTCGAGCGTCGACTCGAAGACATCGCGCCTTTTGGGCGAATCAAAGCCGAATTCGGTGTCTTCGGCTGCGACGGCAATCACGAGCAGTACGGCGAATACGAGCGCTGGAAGCAGATCTTTGCCGACCTCGGCATTCGGATGCTGCGTAACGAACACGTGGCGCTCGAGGTCGCGGGCGCTAAGCTTGTGCTCGCAGGTGTGTGCGACCCGATGGCCGCGCGCTTCGGGCGCGAAATGCCCGACGCAGCCAAAGCCTTTGCGGGGGCGCCCGACGGGGCCGATGCCGTGCGCATCCTCATGGCGCACCAGCCGAAATTCTTCCCGCGCTACCGTGAAGCGGCGAACTTTGCGCTGCAGCTCTCCGGGCACACGCACGGCGGGCAGATTCTCGGCATGGACCGCGTCGTCGCGATCATGAACGGCAACTTCGTGCGCGGGCTCTACAGAACCGATCCCGCGAAGCTGCCCGGCAAGGACGCGCAGATGTACGTGCACCCGGGGTCGGGCCTCTGGAACGGCTTCGCCGTTCGCATGGGGGCGCCTTCAGAGATCGCACTGATTCGCCTTGAGCGTGCGCCCGCAGAAAAGACGGCCGCTTAAAACGAAGCAACTGCGGGCGAGACGCTAGGAAAAGAACGAACGGAAAGAACGAACGCAAAACCGTCAGACAATTTCAAAAGACAAAAGGACAGTTACTCAAGATGAGCGTACAGAAGATCACGATTCTCGGCGCTACGGGCAGCATCGGCCGCTCGACGCTCGATGTGCTCAAGGCGCATCCCGACAAATTTGCGCTGCACGCGATTTCGGGCGGCAGCCGCGTCGAGCCGCTCCTCGACATTGCCGAAGCGTTTCGTCCGGCGCGCGTGGCCGTTGCGGACGAGCGTGCGCTTCCTGCACTCATAGCGGGCGCCAAAGCGCGCGGCCTCACGGGGATCGAGCTGAGTGCGGGTACAGAAGCGTCCGTGAAGTTTGCCGAAGACGCCGAAGCCGACCAGGTCGTGCAGGCGATTGTGGGTGCGGCGGGGCTTGCGCCCACGTTCGCAGCGGCGCGTGCCGGCAAGCGCCTTCTCCTCGCGAACAAAGAGAGCGTCGTCTGCGGCGGCGCGCTTCTGATGCGGACGGCCGAAGAAAAGGACGCGAAGATTCTGCCGGTAGACAGCGAACACAGTGCCGTCTTTCAGTGCCTTGAGTCGGCGACGGCAAAGACGCGCGAAACCGCGCGCATCGTTCTCACCGCTTCGGGCGGTCCCTTCCGCGGCCGCAAGGATCTTTCGGGCATCACGCCCGAAATGGCGGTGAAGCATCCGAAGTGGTCGATGGGCCGCAAGATCAGCGTCGACAGCGCAACGCTCATGAATAAGGGGCTCGAAGTAATCGAAGCTTCGTGGCTTTTCGGCGTGCCGGCCGACCGGATCGACGTTGTCGTGCACCCCGAGTCGATCATTCACTCGATGGTGACCTTTGACGACGGCGCAGTCCTTGCCGAGCTCGGCAACCCCGACATGAAGACGCCGATCGCTTACGCGCTCTCCTGGCCCGAACGCATTGTGAGCGGCGTGGCGCCCTTGGACCTCGCACGCATCGGTCGTCTGACCTTTGAAGCGCCCGACCTCGAAACGTTCCCGCTTCTTCGCATCGCTTACGAGGCGCTTGCCGCCGGCGGCGACCGCACGATCGTTCTGAACGGCGCCAACGAAGAGGCCGTTGCGGCGTTTCTCGATCATGAAATCGGTTTTACGGCCATTGCCGACACGGTGCGCGCCGCGCTCGACGCGTGTGCGCAGACGACGCCCGCCTCGCTCGAAGAGATCTTTGCCGTCGACGCCGCCGCACGCGCTGCGGCGCGCCGCTACATTGAGCGCACGCGCTGCGGAGGCCGATGATGGGGGTGCTGCTTTCCGTCATCGGCTTTCTCGTCACGATCTGCGTGATCGTGACGATTCATGAGGGCGGCCACTATCTCGCCGCCAAGTGGCTCGGTTTTGCCGTCAAGCGCTTCTCGATCGGCATGGGCAAGGTTGTCTGGCGCTTCCACCGCTGGGACACCGAATTTGCCGTCTCGATGCTGCCGATCGGCGGCTACGTGATGTTTGAAGAAGACAGCGACGACCTGCCCGCCGAGAAACGCGCGCGGCTTTTTGAGTACGGTGCGCGCTGGAAGCGTGCGATCGTCGTGGCTGCGGGTCCCGTGATGAACTTCGTTCTCGCGATCGTGCTCTACGCCTCGGCGGGCGCGATCGGCGTTGAAGACATCGCACCCTACGTCGTCGCCAAGCCCGGCACGCAGGTCGAAGCGCAGGGCGTGCAGCCGATGGACCGCGTGCTCGCGGTTGACGGCGAACGCATCGAAGGGATTTCGGACTTCAACCTCGCGCTCGTCGAACGCGCGGGTTCGCCCAAGGTCGAGATCACGCTCGCGCGTGCCGGGTCCCGTGCGGCCGAAGACCGCGACGCCCGCGAAGCGGCCTTGGCCGAAGGAACGGACGCCGGCGAAAACGAAGCGACCGGTGTCTACACGAGAACGTTCGACCTCTCGGGCCTTACGCTCGACGGCATTGCCGATCAGAAGGGCTTCGCCTTCCCGTCGGTGGGCTTCCTCTTGACGGGGCGCGGCATCGTCATTGCCGACGTGGTCGCTGGCGGCCCCGCCGACAAGGCCGGTCTCAAGCAGCACGACTTTGTTCTCAAAGTTGCGGGTGAACGCGCGACGACAGCGAACTTCTCGGCGAAGATCCGCGAGAGTGCCGGCAAGCCCCTCGAGCTCGTCGTTCGCGGCGAATCGGGCGAGCGGCGCATCGTCGTCACGCCCGACGCCGTGCTTGACGAAAAGACGGGCGAGACCGTCGGGCGCGCGCAGCTGCGCTATGGGCCTTCGATCGAACTCTCGACCGTTCGTCACGGACCGATCGATTCGATTCGCTTGGCAGTCGACAAGGTCGCCCGCATGACGATCTTCCAGTTCACGACCGTGAGCAGCATGGCCAAGGGCGAAGTGAGCGCGGAAAACCTCTCGGGCCCGGTCGGCATCGCCGATATGGCGGGCAACGCCGTTGCGGCGGGCATCTCCGCGTTTCTCGAGTACATCGCGCTTATTTCGGTCGCGATCGGCTTCATGAACCTCATTCCGATTCCCGCGCTCGACGGCGGTCAGCTCGTGATTCTTGCGCTCGAAGGGGCTCTTCGCCGCAACTTTACGAAGCGCGTGAAGGAAATGCTGGGCGCGGCTTCGGTCGCGATTCTGCTGCTCTTGACGGTCTACGTCACGATGAACGACGTGGCGCGTCTTTCGGGCGGCTAAACTTCTTGATCGGCTGCCCGCGAAGGCTGGGCGCTCTGCCGCGCAAACGCGTCCGTCGTCGCTTTCGGGTTCGACAAACGCTTTCGCGGTGCGGTTTGCTCGCATTTCAGCGGTCTGGGGAGTGTTAACTCCAGCTTGAAAGTTGAATTTTCACGTTAGGCGGCCTTTTGAGCGGCCGCCTAAGCGCCTTCAAATTTGGTAACCTTAACCCGATTTTTTGCCGACCCGTTTTCGGGGGTCCGTGTGCGTCGTTTTTCTTTTGGAAAGCGCTTCGTGCCGGCTGCCCGTTTTTGTTCGGGTCGGCCGCATGGTTTGCGTGCGTTTTTTCCGTGAGTTTCGCGTCGCTCGCGCGGGCAGACTGTCCGCTCGTGCTTCGAGCGCCGAAACGAGAACAGAAAGAGAGTTCCGTCTTGCAGCGCCCACATCTGACCCGAATTGCAGCGTCGCTTGCCGCCCTGAGCCTTTTTGCCGGCAGCGTCAGTGCCTTTACGATCTCCGACATCCGCGTCGAGGGTATCTCGCGTACCGAGCCCGGTACGGTTTTCTCACACCTGCCTTTCCAGGCTGGCGACGAATACACGCCCGAAAAGGGCGCTCGCGCCATCCATTCGCTCTATCAGTCGGGACTCTTCCGGGACGTCTCGCTCTCGCAGGACGGCGATGTGCTCGTCGTGCGCGTGATGGAACGACCGGCAGTTGCTACCATCGAAACGCACGGCATCAAGGCGTTTGACAAGGATGCCGTGGAAAAGAGTCTTCGAGATGTCGGTATGGCCGAGGGCCGCATCTTCGACCAGGCGACGCTCGAGCGTGCCGACCAGGAACTGCGCCGCCAGTATCTCGCCCGCGGCTACTATGGCGTCTCGGTGAAGACCACGGTAACGCCGCTTGAGCGCAACCGCGTGCGCATCACGATCAGTGTTGACGAAGGCAGCGCCTCCTCGATCGCGTCGATTCGCTTCACGGGCAACCAGACGTTCGAAAGCGACGAACTCCTCGACATGATGCAGCTCGGCACGCCGAACTGGATGTCCTGGTACACGAAGCGCGACCTCTACTCGCGCGAAAAGCTCGCCGCGGACTTGGAAACGATCCGCTCGTTTTACATGAACCAGGGCTACCTCGACTTCAAGATCGACTCCGTGCAGGTCTCGATCGCGTCGAACAAGTCCGACGTCTTCATCGCCATCAACCTGACCGAAGGCGAGAAGTACACGATTTCGGGCGTGAAGCTGCAGGGCGACATGCTCGGTCTCGACAAGGACCTTGAAGCGCTCGTGACGATCAAGCCCGGCGAAATCTACAACGCCGAAACGGTGAAGAACGTTTCGACCGCCATTACCGACAAGCTTTCGACGCTCGGCTATGCCTTTGCGAGCGCGAACGCCAATCCGATCTCGGACGCGAACAATCGCACGGTTGAAATCGTCTACACGGTCGACCCGGGCCGCCGCGCTTACGTGCGCCGCGTCAACATCATCGGCAACAACCGCACCCGCGACGAAGTGATTCGCCGCGAAGTCCGTCAGTACGAAGCCGCTTGGTTCGACAGCGACAAGGTGAAGCTCTCGCGCGACCGTATCGACCGACTCGGCTACTTCGAGTCCGTCACGGCCGAACCGAAGCCCGTGCCCGGCACGCGCGACCAGGTCGACCTTGAAGTGAACGTGAAGGAACGTCCGACCGGTTCGATCTCGCTCGGTGCCGGCTACTCGACCTCTGAAGGCATCATCCTGTCGGCCGGTTTTGCGCAGAACAACGTCTTCGGTACCGGTAATTCGGTCTCGGTCGAAGTCAACACTTCGAAGTCGCAGCGTACCTACGCGCTCTCCGTGGTGGAACCGTATGTCACGCCCGAAGGCGTGAGCCGCTCCTACGACATCTACGACCGCCGCGTCGACCTCGATGAACTCGACGTTGCGGACGTTGAATACGAAACCCGCGGCGTGGGCGTTTCCTGGGGTATTCCCTTCACGGAACTCGATCGCGTGTACCTGGGCGGCAAGCTCGAATCGACCAAGGTGATGACGAACAGCAACTCGCCGCAGCGCTACATCACCTATGCGGACAAGTTCGGCGAAAATCCCTGGAGCGTCGCGCTCACGCTCGGCTGGTCGCGAGACAGCCGCGACAATTCGCTCGCGCCGACGCGCGGCGTGTACCAGCGCCTCTCCGGTGAATTCGGTCTGCCGGGCGGCGACATCCAGTACTACAAGGCAACGTACCAGTACCAGCAGTACATTCCGCTTTCGAGAACGTGGACGCTCGCTTTCAACGGCGAAGTCGGCTACGGCGATGTGTACGGCAGCACCGACATGTTCCCGTTCTTCAAGAACTTCTACGCGGGCGGTATCGGTTCGGTGCGCGGCTTCGAAAACGGCAGTCTCGGTCCGAAGGAATACGACCCGTACGACAACGACAGCGACAACCTGGGCGGTGACCGTATGGCGACGTTCTCCCTCGAACTGCTCGCGCCGCTGCCTGGCGGCGACCGTACGCTGCGAATCTTCGGGTTCCTGGACGGCGGTATGGTCTGGGGCTACGAAGGCATCGGCAACGGGCGCTATCGCCGTCAGCCGATCGACTTCGGCGATCTGCGCTACTCGACCGGTATCGGCGTGGCCTGGATCTCGCCCCTGGGCCCGCTCAAGTTCTCAATCGCCGCGCCGCTCAACGACGAGTCGGGTGACGACGTGCAGCGCTTCCAGTTCCAGATCGGTACGGGCTTCTAAGCCGCTTTGTACCGCGCTTCCTTCGAGGTGCCGCCCCAAGTCGGCCCCTCGGAGAAGCGGCAAAACCGCGGATTTTCGGTTCGCCGAAGCCGCGGTTTTTTTGTCGCGTCCTGTTCATTGCTAGAATCGCAAAAACAACTGCGGCGCGAGCGCTCTGCGCGCGGGGTGCGGCTCTTTGCGGGCCGTCTTTGCGGCGGGCGCGCTTTGCCGCGCCGCGATTTTTATTGAAAAGGTCCTCCCATGTTCGATTTCAAGTCCGCAACACTTTGCGCCGCATTCGGACTCGCACTTGCGGTGTCGGGCAGCGCCGCGGCTGCGCCCGATGCCGGACCGGCTGCGGCCGGCAAGGCGCCCGCAACGAGAGGCGTTGTCGAAAAGGTTCAGCCTGCGGCGGGCACGTCGCTCAAGATCGGCGTCGTCAACATGGAGCGCATCCTTCGCGAGGCAAAGCTCGCCATTCAGGCGAGCGACCGCTTGAATGCCGAAGGTCAGCGCCGGCAGGAAGAAATCGAAGCGCTTTCGCGCCGCTTCAAGTCGCGCCTCGAGCGCTTTGAAAAGAACGCGCCCGATATGGACGAATCCTCGCGCGTTCAGGAGCGCCGAGCACTCGCTGAAATGGAGCGCGACGTTACGCGCCGCACGCGCGAAGCGCGCGAAGAATTCAATCAGCGCCGCAACGAAGAGGTGCTCTTCCTGCAGAGCCGCGCTGCGCGCATCGTGCAGGAAATCGCCAAGAAGGACAAGTTCGACCTGGTGCTTTACGAGTACTTCTACGCGAGCGACCGCGTCGACCTCACGCGCCGTGTCATCGAAGAGCTTGACCGCGGCGTTGCGGACACCGAGAAAAAGTAAGCGCTTGCTTTTTTAACGTCGAGAAGAACACATCGATGCGTGCATCGCCCGGACGTCGTATACCAAGGGCGGCGATGCGCCACTTGTTGAAGGAAGAATTTCAGGATGTCAGAGAAGAGCTTCGTACTTTCCGAATTGGTTGCGCTGATCGCCGAGCGCTCGAAGAATCGCCTTGCCATGCGGATTGAGGGCGAGGGGAGCGTTCGCGTGAGCCGCTTCATGCCGCCGCAGCACGCGGGTGAAGGGGACATGAGCTTCCTCTCGGATCCGGCTTACGCCGAAGCGATGAAGGCGAGTGCGGCTTCGGTGCTCGTGATGCGCGAAAAGGACGCGCGCGCCGTCTTTGGCGAGGCGCTCCCCGCGCGCACGATTCTTCTTTGCGACAACCCGTATGCCTTCTTTGCCTTTGCCTCGCAGTTCCTCTATCCCGTCGAGCGCGTGCCCGGCATTCATCCGCAGGCCTACGTGGAAGAGGGGGCCGAGGTCGATCCGACGGCCACGGTCGACGTTTTCGCCGTTGTTCGCAAGGGTGCGAAGATCGGCGCCAATGCGCTGATTTCCGCAGGCGTCTATGTGGGCGAAAATGCGGTTGTGGGTGCCGATACGGTCATCTACCCGAACGCGGTCCTCTACCACGATACGGTTGTGGGTGAAGGTTGCTGCATTCAGTCGGGCGCCGTCCTGGGCGGCGACGGCTTCGGCTTTGCGCCCTTCCAGGGCGAATGGGTGAAGATCCCGCAGCGCGGCCGTACCGTTATCGGCAACGACGTCGAAGTGGGCGCCAACACCACGATCGACCGCGGCGCGCTCGAAGATACGACCGTGGGTGAAGGCACGAAGATCGACAACCAGATTCAGCTCGGTCATAACGATCGCATCGGCAAGCACTGCGTGATGGCTTCGTGCGTGGGCATTGCTGGCTCGACCACCGTGGGCGACCATGTCATGATCGGGGGTGCCGCGATGATCAACGGCCACATTACGATTCCGTCGGGTTCGGCGATCGGGCCCGCCACGGCCGTGACGGGCTGGGGGAAGGAACCCAAGCAGCTCACGGGCTTTTTCCCGGCGCTCGGCATGCGCGAATTTAAGCTCACGGCTGCCACGATCACGCGCCTTCCCGAGATGCGAAAAGAACTCAAGTCGCTGCAGCGCGAAGTCGAAGAATTGAAAGCGCTAATCCGAAAGGGAGAAGCGTAAAAGCGCCAAACGCGCGAAAATCAAGTACTTGAAGTGGTTTCGGGCGCGTTTGCGCCCGAAAGCCTTTCGGCAGGACCCCAGACGATCGTTCTCTCGGACGATCCGGCCGCGAAAGGCGCCGCTCACACGAAACGAATTCCCATTTTTGTCGGAACACCCAGTAAACAAATGCCCAAGACCCTTAACATCAACGAGATCATGGATCAGCTGCCGCATCGGTATCCGTTCCTTTTGATCGATCGCGTCATCGAACTTTCCGACGACCTCACGCGCGTCGTCGCCATCAAGAACGTCACGATGAACGAACCGCAGTTCACGGGCCATTTCCCGCAGGTGCCGGTGATGCCGGGCGTTCTGATCATCGAAGCGATGGCCCAGGCCTGCGCCATTATTGCGCTCGCGCGTCTGCCTGAAGACGTCGACCGCAAGAAGTGCCTTTACTACTTTGCCGGCATCGACAACGCACGCTTCAAGCGCGTCGTGCAGCCCGGTGACCAGCTCGTGATCGAAGGCAAATTCCTGCGCTCGAAGATGGGCCTCGGGATCTTTGAAGCCGTTGCCAAGGTCGACGGCAAGGTTGCCGCGCAGGCGCAGATGATGTGCGCCTATCGCCCGGCCCCTGGCGCAGAGGCGAAGTAAGGCAGTTTTCTTTATTCTGCCTCTCATTTCTCCCCCCACTGCGGCATAAAACGCCAGCCCCCGCATCGAAAACAGTCGGTACGGGGGCTTCGTTTGTCCGACGTGTGGCGATTTTGTGACTATCTCGAGGTCTGCGCTTATTCGGCGACGAACGTGGCCGTGAGCTTGGCTTTGCCGATCGCCTGCGCGTTGAACATGAAGCCGGCAACCGGGCAGCCTGCTTGGGCAGGTACGTCAAGCTTTTCAACCGGAAGCGCCCAGACCGTAAAGACGCAGCGGTGCATGCCGTTGCCCGCGGCGATTTGTTGCCGCCCGCGTAGCTCTGCGCTGCTTCGCGGCAAAAGCGTATTTGAGGGAATTTCAATCGAATTTGCCATTCTGATTGATGATTTTATGATTTCTGTCGGCTTGAAAGCTGACGTGTTGCACGGCAAGAACCGTCTCGACGGCAATTCCGTTTGAAGCGATCTCGCTCGGGCGCATTGCGGGCGACGAATCCGCGAAGCACTTGCTCGGGAAGTCATTGCCGGTTTCACACAAAGCGTGCAAGGTAACGGGAAGCGTTCCGTTGGCTTTCGCCGCCTTGAGGCAACACGGCTGTCGAAAAGTCTTTTGTGCTTTTGGTAGGTGCTTCCTAGAAAAAGAATGCGCTCAAGCTCGGGCGCTGCCTGTAAAAAGCCCTGTCCCCTACGTATAATCAAAGGTTGATCGGCATCCGCCGCCCGATTGCTTCCCTCGAAGATTCCGGCGCTCGGAGCCCCTCTTAAAACCTCGAGCGGCAGTGCGCAGTGGATATCGTCCGTCGGCATCAAGCCGCCATCCATCGAAGGAACAGCTACCGGCATGGCAAACATTCACCCGAGCGCGGTCGTCGACCCGCATGCTGAACTTGCCGACGACGTCGTCGTCGGTCCTTTCTGCCTCATCGGGCCCCGGGTACGAATCGGCGCAGGCACCGTTCTCAGAAGCCACGTGGTTGTTGAAGGTCGCACCGAAATCGGCTGCCGCAACGTGGTGTATGCCGGCACGAGCATCGGCTGCGCGCCGCAGGACAAGAAATATGCGGGCGAAGACACGCGCCTTGTCGTAGGCGACGACAATGTCATTCGCGAGAACTGCACGCTCTCGATCGGCACGATTCAGGATCAGGGCCTCACGGTCGTGGGAAGCCGTAACCTTCTGATGGCCAATGCGCATGTAGCGCACGACTGCGTCGTCGGCAACGACACGATTCTTGCCAACAACGTCGCTTTGGGCGGTCATGTGCATGTTGACGATCATGCAATTGTGGGCGGGCAGACTGGTGTTCATCAGTTCGTCAGGATCGGGGCGTACGCTATGGTTGGCGGCGCTTCGGGCGTGCTGCAGGACGTGCCGCCGTACCTCATTTGCCATCTGAATCCCTGTACGCCGGCGGGCCTCAATATTGTGGGTCTGCGCCGCGCGGGCTTCACGGACGAGCAGGTGAGAGCACTTCGCCGCGCCTACGGCGCCTTCTACCGCGAGAATCTCACGGCCAAGGACGCCTGCGAAAAGATCGAGGCGATGGCTCAGGAATTTCCGGGCGCTGCCAAAGAGCTCGCGCGTTTTGTCGAATTCGTCCGCGCTTCAAAGCGCGGCGTGATCCGCTAAAGCGCCCGAGTACCGAAGCGGCTCCCTGGTTGCCTCAGCGGATCGCACCGCAAACAGTGTGCGATGCGAGCGGCCTGAGGCAGCCGACGAACATACTGAAGACCCCACAGAATCAACGACGCTTAATCTGGAGACAACATGGGCACCCATCAACCGATTGCAACCCCGGAAAAGAACGGCGCAGTGTGGCTTGCCGGCGAAGCGAGCGGCGATTTCATCGCCTCGCTCGTTCTGCCCGAAGTCGAACGCCGCATGGACGGCGCCCCGCAGTACGGCGTCGGCGGCGCGCGCATGCGCGCTGCGGGCTTTCATGCCTGGCATGACATCAGCGAACTCTCTGTGCGCGGCTATGTGGAAGTGCTCTCGCACCTGCCGCGTCTGCTGCGCCTGAGAAGCGAGCTCGTGCAGAGCTTTGCGAATTCCAATCCGCGCGTCTTCGTCGGCGTCGACGCCCCGGACTTCAATCTCGATATTGAGGCGAAGCTGCGCCGCCGCGGCGTGCCGATCGTGCACTTCGTGAGCCCGGCCATCTGGGCCTGGCGTCCCGAGCGCATCCACAAGATCCGCACCGCGGTCGACCACATGCTGCTCGTCTTCCCGTTCGAGCAGGAGATTTACAAGCGCGCCGGCATTCCGGCGACCTACGTCGGCCATCCGCTCGCTTCCGTCATTCCGATGGAACCCGACACCGTGGGCGCGCGAGCCGACTTCGGTCTCAATGAAGATTCGCTTCCCGTTGTGACGGTGCTTCCGGGTTCGCGCATTGACGAAGTAAAGGGCTGCGCTCCTGCTTTCTTCGGTGCTGTTGAAAAGCTCCTGCACCGCTACGGCGACATGCACGTGCTCATTCCGGCCGCAGACGAGCGCGCTCGCGAAAACATCATCTTCCTCGCGGGGCAGTACGCGCGCCTTGCGCAGCGCATGATCGTTCGCGTCGGCACGAGCCACCGCATGATGGAAGCGGCCGATGCCGTGCTCGTGGCTTCGGGAACGGCGGCCTTGGAGGCGGCGCTCTACAAGAAGCCGATGGTTGTCGGCTACAAGATGCCTGCCGTGACCGGCATGATCATGCAGAAGAAGGGGCTCGTTCGCCATGTGTCGCTGCCCAATATTCTGCTTGGCGAAAATGTCGTTCCCGAGTTCCTGCAGTACTTCTGCGAAGCCGATCAGATCTCCTGGGCGCTCGAGCAGGCGCTCGCCGACGAAACGAATCGAGCGAATCTCGTCGAACGCTTCACGATGCTGCACGAAAGCCTCAAGGCCGACACGGCGAACCTCGCTGCCGAGGCCATCACGGCGATCGCTGCGCGTAAGCCCGCGGGCTTCTGAGTGCTGCGGTTCGCTTGAAGCGACTTCAATTGAGCGCCTCGCCGTCCGAATGCACGGGCTGCGGGGCGCTTCTGATTTTCTCTACCGAGGAATGCGCTTGTGACGAAAGCGAAAAGGGCGGCGACGGTTGCGGCTGAAACGGCTGCAAAGACGACGCAAAAGCGTTCGAAGAAAGAACCGAAAACGGCAAAGGCAACCGCCAAGGCAGTTGCCGCGGACGCGGCGGGCGGCCTTTTTGCCGAAGCGGGTTTCTGGCCCGACGCGAAAATCATCGCGGGTGTAGATGAAGCCGGGCGCGGCCCGCTTGCCGGCCCCGTTTGCGCGGCGGCGGTCGTGCTTGATCCCGAGCGGCCGATCGAGGGACTCAACGACTCGAAGATGCTTTCGGCCAAAAAGCGCGAGGCGCTCGAACCCCTCATCAAGGAGCGCGCCCGCGCCTGGGCTGTTGCTTGGGGAAGCGTCGAAGAGATCGATTCGCTCAATATTCTTGAGGCGACGCTTCTCGCAATGCGGCGTGCGGTAGAGGGGTTGGGCATTACGCCCGACCTTGTGCTCGTCGACGGCAACCGGCCGCCGCACTTGGCTGTTCCTGTCGAAACGATTGTGAAGGGCGACGCCAAGGTGCCCGCCATTTCCGCCGCATCGATTCTTGCCAAAACTGCGCGAGACCGTCTCATGACGGAGGCGGCGCAAACGTATCCGGGCTACGGCTTTGAGGTGCACGCTGGCTACGGCACAAAGCGCCACCTCGAAGCGCTCAAGACGCTCGGCGTAACGCCCTTGCACCGGCGCTCCTTCGAGCCCGTCAAAAGCATGCTTGCCGAAGCGCCGACGGCAGAGAGTGCGCCCGCAAAAAACACAGCAGACAAAGCAGACGAAGCGGACAAAGCGCAGACCGACTGAAATGCCCGAGCCAGAAGGATCCAACATGAGCAGCATAGACATTGCCTACATCGAAAGCGACGCCAATCCGAAAGTGAAGCGCTGGAAGCGTTTGGCGCTTGAACCGCGCGCCGTGAAGCGCGAGCGCGCCACGCTCTTGGAGGGGCTTCATCTTCTTTCGGTTGTCCTCGAGCACCCGAAGGCCGAGATTGCCGCGCTGATTCTTTCCGAAGAGGCTGTCTCAGAAGCGCACGAGCTCGTCGAAAAGCTTGCCGAGCGCACGGGTGCACGCATCTACGGCCTCGCGAAGCGCCTCTACGATCAGATTTCGCCCGTTGAAAACGGTGCAGGCTGCATGTGCGAGATGGCAATCCCGGCGGCGGCCGCTCCCGAAGACTGGCGCGAAGCGGACGTGCTTTATCTTGACGGCGTGCAGGACGCGGGCAACGTCGGCACGCTTATTCGCACGGCCGTGGCGGCGGGCTTTGCGACGATCGCCGCTAACGTCGGCACGGCGAGCATCTGGTCGCCCAAGGTGCTGCGCGCCGGGATGGGCGCGCACCTCGCAGCGCACTTTGTTGAAAATCTTTCGCCCGAAACGTTTCGCGAGCATTACCGCGGCCGCATTTATGCGGCCGATGCGCGAGGCGGGCGCGACCTTTTTGCCGCGCCCGACTACGCCGACGGTCCCTGCGCTTGGGTGATGGGCGCAGAAGGGCCCGGCGTATCCGAAGCGGCGCTCGCCGTCTGCGACGCACGCTACTACATTCCGATCGAGTCGAGCGTTGAGTCTCTCAACGTCGGGGCGGCAGCGGCCGTTTGCCTCTTTGACGCAAGAAGACGGCGTTTACTCAAGCACGGATAAATTTCGCTCAATAGAATGAGCGCCTTCGGTCGAGGCGGGCGACTTCCGCTTGGCCGGGCATATTCTTCTTTGGGGTCCGCTACCGGGCCGCTTCATCAGCATTCTTTCGGCCGGAAGCGCATCGCGCGGCAAAAAACGCAGCGTCCCGCGCCTTCAACCACGATCATGCTCAACTTCAGCTACCACAATCCCACGCGTTTGGTTTTCGGGCGCGATGCAGAAACCCAGACGGGTGCGGTCATTCGCGAGACGCTCGGCAAGAGCGGTAAGGTGCTTGTTCTTTATGGCGGCGGCAGTGCCCGCCGCACGGGGCTCCTAGACGCGGTGCGCTCGAGCCTCGAAGAGGCGGGCTTTACCGTCATCGAAAAGGGCGGCGTGCAGCCCAACCCCCGCATGAACTTCGTGCGCGACACGGTCGACTGGATTCGCGATCAGGCGATCAAGGCCGTTGTCGCCGTGGGGGGCGGCTCCGTGATCGATACGGCCAAGGCGGTTGCGATCGGCGTTGAGTATGAGGGCGACAGCTGGGACTTTTTCACGGGTGAAGCGGTGCCCGAAAAGGCGCTCCCCGTCTTCGCGGTGCTCTCGATTCCGGCAGCGGGCTCCGAGCAGTCGACGCGCGCCGTCATCACGCACCACGGCGACAAGATCGGGATCGGTTCCCCGCTCATTCGACCGCGCGCGGCCCTCATCAATCCCGCGCGCTTTGCGACGCTGCCGGCGCTGCAGATTTCGGCCGGGGTCGTCGACATGTTCTCGCACATCCTCGAGCGTTACTTCTCGAATACCGAACACACGGAATTCGTCGACGGCCAGGCCGAAGCGGCGCTGCGCACGATTCTCGAATTCGGGCCGAAGGTGCTCTCGAACCCCAAGGACTACGACGCTTGGTGCCAGATCGGTCTTGCCGGGAGTTTTGCGCACAACGGCTACTTCGGCCTCGGGCGCGAGGAGGACTGGGCGTGCCACGCGATCGAACACGAAATCTCCGGCTGGAACGAAGCCGTCGTGCACGGCGCGGGCTTGGCCGTCGTGATCCCCGCCTGGATGCGCTACGTTTCGCAGTTTGCCCCCGCGCGCTTTGCCGCGTTCTCGCGCCGCGTGATGGGCGTCGCCGACACGACCGACGGCGAAAAGCGTTCGGAAGCGGCCGTGATTGCGCTCGGGATTGCGAAGTTCATCTCGTGGCTGCAGCAGATGAAGCTCGCGACGACGCTCGAGTCGCTCGGGATCGGCGACTGCCCGATCGAGTCGCTCGCGCGTCACGCTGTGAGAAAGGGACCGATCGGTCGTCTGAAGCCCCTTTCCGAAGATGATGTGCTTGCGATCTTCACTGCGGCAAAAAGCGGCAAGTAATCGCGAAAATCCAAAAATCGGGTGCGCAAAACTTCCGATATAGTCAAACGTGACGACTTGCGGGGCGAGTTCTTTGCCCCGCAATTTCTCTCGCTCGAAAAGGGGACGAAGCTTTGCGGCGCGATTGGCATTTCTACGAGAAGACTCCGCCCCGTCGGCGCGCGTTGCGCGTTGCGGGTTTGTGTGCGCTCGGCGCAGCCGTGTCCGGCGGCACCGGGGGCTTCATCATCAGCGAAGAAATGGGTGCAGCGCCCTCGGGTGAGCGGCTTCGCCGGATCGAAGCATCGCCCAACTGGCGCGACGGCGCTTTTCGCAACCTCGTCGAAGTGCCCGATTTCACGGGAAAGCGTCGCTCGAGCTGGCGCGCGATGTACGACTTTCTCACCGACAAGACCGCCGGAATCGAGCCATCGGTACGGGTGCCGAGCGTGAAAACACTGCTTGAGAGTGTGGCTTCGGGACAAATTGTTTGGTTGGGTCACTCAGGTTTTTTCTTGCACGAGAGCGGCCTGCGCGTACTTGTCGATCCTGCGCTTGGCGCGGCCTCGCCCGTGCCTTTTGCCTTCAAGCCCTTCCGGGGTGCGGACGTCTATCGGCCCGAGGACATGCCGTCCGTCGATTGCCTTTTCATTACGCACGATCACTACGATCACCTCGACTACGCGACGGTTCGCGCCATAGCGAATCGCGTCAAGCGCGTTGTTTGCCCGCTTGGCGTCGGTGCGCATTTCGAGTACTGGGGGTGGCCCGCGGAGCGCATCACGGAGCTCGACTGGTTTGAAGAGACGCGCGTGGGCGATTCGCTTCTCGCAACGGCCGTGCCTTCGCAGCACTTCTCGGGCAGAACCTTGAAGCGCAACACCACGCTTTGGGCCGGCTTCGTTTTGCAGTTTCCCGGCAAGACGCTTTACCTCTCGGGCGACGGCGGCTACGGGCCGCACTTCAAGGCGATCCGAAGCCGCTTTCCGTCGATCGACCTCGCGATTCTCGAGGACGGGCAGTACAACACCGACTGGTCGACCATTCATCTGATGCCCGAAGACTGGCGAAGAGCGGTTGCCGACCTCGCGCCAAAGCGCGTCATGCCCTGCCACAACGCCAAGTACGCGCTCTCGCGGCACGTCTGGACGGAACCCTTGAATTGCGCGCTCGCTTCATGCCGCGCGCTCGGCGTCGCGCCGGCTTTCCCGACCATCGGAGAGGCCTTTCTCTGGGCGTCGGGCGAACCGATGCCTCACCGCTGGTGGCCCGATCGCGCATAAGGCGCGGCAATACCGACTTTCGAGAATTCTTTCCGCGCGTGCGCTTGCGCTAGACTCATGCGCTTCACCGGTGCGTTCGCTTGGGGCCTGCGAGGGTGGGCGGTCGGCGGACGAGCACAACATCAACGGAACAATCGGTCGGACGACATCATGGAGAAAAAGCGCACGCGCTACGCGCAGGGCAAGCAAGTAAGAACCCAGACGGCAAAGGGTGCCCGTACGGGCGGGCGTGCCGGCGGCGGGGCGCGCGGCGGCAGAAAGGGCGGTGCGCCGCAGCACCCGGGCGTCGTGCTTGCGTCTGTTCTCGCCGACACGCCGCTCTCGCTCGCGGCGAAGTGGTTCGGCTTGACGCCCGAGGCGCTTGCCCGCGTCTATGCGGGTGAGGCGCCCGTGACGGCCGAAATGGCCGCGCAGGCAGGGTCGATTTTCGGCACGGGCTCGGCCCCCTGGCTCGAGATGCAGGCCGCTTGGGACGAAGCGGTGGCCGCAGCCGAGGCCCGTGAGGCGCCTTAAGCGCACTTCGCGGTGCAGCACCCGGCGACAAAAACGGACAAGGACAAAAGGCGGCCGGCTCGACGGCTTTCGAGCGGTCGCCTTTTGAGAGGAGCCGCTCATGCTGAGCGGTCTCCGGTGCCCGAAGCGTTACGAGCGCTTACGGCAGCTTATCGTATTGAGCGCGATCGACAGGCTCCATCCAGACGGCGGGCCCTTTCTCGGCGTCTACTTCAACGGAGAAGTGGGAAAACCAGCTGTCCTTTGCCGCGCCGTGCCAGTGCTTGACATGCGCGGGGATGTCGACGACGTCGCCCGGCTTCAATTCACGTGCGGGCTTGCCCCATTCCTGGTACCAGCCGCGGCCGGCGGTAACGAGCAGCGTCTGACCGCCTTCGTGAGCGTGCCAGCTGTTGATGCAGCCCGGTTCAAACGTGACGTTGCCGATGGGGCAGGCGGGCGTGAGCGAAAGCATCTTGAGCCAGACGCGGCCCGAGAAGTTCTTCTTGAAAAATTCGCTCGTTTGCAGTTCGCCCGCGTCGAACGTGAGCGTGTGGAGGAAATCGGTTTCGCTGGTCATGTCTTGATGTCCTATCTTGAGGGTAAAGCAGAAATGTTTAGGGCGGCGCAAAGGCCTTCCCGTCGTCACAACCAAAGCTTAGCTTTGCGCTTTTTGCCTCAATTTCAGAAACCGACGCCTTCCTTGCCCGATCCGATCATTTCTGTTCGATCGGGCAAAAAATGCGCTGCGCGCTACGGGCGCAGGAGGTCCGTGATCGTGAGCGAGAGGAGCGGGCTCGAGCGCTTCTGCGCTTCTTCGTTGATGAGCTTCATCGCGAGCGAACCGAGCGTATCCTGCAGTCCGTTCTTCGGGTCCTTGAGGAGCACCTTCATCGCGGGCTTGCCGCAGCGCTTCATCACGAGGTTTGTGAGCACCTTCTGCGCGTTCGCTTCGACCGCCTTCGTCTTCGCGCTCGGAATCGTCTGCACTTCGCGCGCGGCGCGCGTTTTGCCGATCGTCACGTACGCCCACTGCACCATCGCGTCGCGGTCGGCGTTCGTGGTGTTCTCGTAAAGGCAGTCGGCGAGCGCATCGCTCTCCTTGGTGGCGGCCGAGGCATGCGGAGCGGCTAGTAGAATGGTGGCGGCCGCGAGCCCGGCGCAGAACGTGCGGGCAAGGGACGCGGCATTGAGGCGATGTGCGCAGTGCATAGAGCGATTCTCCGAAGACGTGGTCCGGGATAAGTGCAGGCACGCAAAGGCGATGCTGCATCGTTGCCGGTTCTTCGCCGCATTCTATCGCTGCGCCCGATTTCTTCCGTACCGAATATTGTTTCGAAGTTATGTACCGACTTTTAGACGCCGACTATTCGCTTCGCGACGTCGAACGCTTTGTGGAACTCTCGATTCGCCGCGGGATCGGCTTTGCGTCGCTCGCGAAGGGCCCCGAGGGCGAGCGCGACGTGCGAACGGCCGCTGCGGCGGCGCTCCTAGACGCGGGCGACATGCCGATGCCGCGCGACGTGCTCGAGAAGCGACTCACGGCGTTTCTCGCGGGACCGGGCAATTGGCTCGCCGAAAGTGCGGCGTCGCTCGAAGCGAAGCTCTTTGCGCTCGGGCTCCTCGAATCGAGCGCAGATGCGGCGGGCGACGCGCACGGTGCCGTGCGCTCGCTGCTCGCGCCGCGCCCCGACGTCACGACGGCGCGCTTGATCGACGAACTCGAAGCCGCGCGCGAGGTGCTCGCTTCGCGCCGTGCGGCGCGCATTCAGGCGCTTCAGGAAAAGAATCGCACGGTCAATAGCGGCGCGCCCGAAGTCGATCCGGCGCTCGACGAGCGCTTCATGCGCTTGGCGCTCGGTGCAGCTGCGGCTGCGGCCGAAGCGGGCGAAGTGCCCGTCGGCGCGGTCTTGGTCGAAGGCGACGAGATACTTGCCGTGACGGGCAATCGGACGCTTCGCGACTGCGACCCGAGTGCGCATGCCGAGATGCTTGCCCTTCGAGCGGGCGCCAAAAAGCGCGGCAACCATCGCCTCTGCGGCACGACGCTCTATGTCACGCTTGAGCCTTGTCCCATGTGCGCCGGCGCAATTGCCGAAGCGCGGTGCCGGCGGATCGTCTTCGGAGCGCTGGACCCGAGGCGCGGTGCCGTTCAGGGGGCGCTCAGACTCTACGACATTCCGGGCGTCAACCACCGGCCCTTCGTGACCGCGGGCGTGCTCGAAAACGAGGCGGCGGCGCTTTTGAAGCGCTTCTTTGAAGAAAAGCGCAACGCGCGCGGCGCGGCTGCCGAATGCGGCGCATGCGGCGAGTGAACAGAGGGGGAAGCGATGATGACCTCCGTGCGAAATGCGCAGGCTGCGCAGTCCGAGCTGCCGATTTACGAGCGCCCCGAGTCGCTTGCGGCCGATCCGGCGCTTGCGCCCGTGGCGAATTTCTGCGTGCACGAAGCGGCCGACATCGACGCGATGCGCCGCGCGGGCGCGTTCGAGCGGTGGGCGGGCAAGCGCGTCGCGATCTTTGCGCCTTCCTACCAGTTTTTGACGCGAACGGGCGACATTCATCACGCGCGGCGCGAGGCGGCGCTTGAAAACTGCCGCCGATGCGGGCTCGAACCCGTGCTCCTCGAACACGTGCTCGAGCAAACCGGGCGTTTCGCGGGCAGCGACCAAGTCCGTGCGGCCGATCTCATGCGCGCGCTCACGATGCCCGAAATCGACCTCGCGATGCCGATTCGCGGCGGCTACGGAATGACGCGGCTCCTGCCTCTTCTCGACTGGTCGGTGTTGGCCGAGGCCAAGACGCCGATCGTGGGCTTCTCGGACTTTACGGCTTTGAATCTCGCGCTTTTCGCCCAAACGGGGCGCGCCTCCTGGCACGGCCCGATGCTGGGCAGTTTTGCGAATCCCGACCGTTTCGCGCTCGAACGCTTCGCCGTCGTTTTCGGCGACGAACCGGGGCCGCTCGCGTGGCGGCACGGACGCGCGCCAAAGCTCCCCGATTGGGCCCGGACGGGCGTGCATGCGCTCGAAGGGACGCTCTGGGGCGGCAACCTCGCGCTCGTCTCGAGTTTGGTCGGCTCGCCTTGGCTGCCCGAGGTCTCCGACGGCATTCTTTTCCTAGAAGATGTCGACGAAGCGGCCTACCGCGTCGAGCGCATGCTGCTGACGCTCCTTGACGCAGGCATTCTCGAGCGGCAGCGCGCCATTCTTCTCGGGGACTTTGCGGGCGCGAACAACGCCTGGCGTTTCCCGGGCGACGCGACCCTCGCGCGCGTTTTCGACTACATTCGCTCGCGACTCCCGGAGCGTGTCTTGATGGTTTCGGGACTGCCCTTCGGACACGTGCCGCATCAGGCGACGCTCCCTGTCGGGGTCGCTGCACACTTGACGCTTGAAGCCGGCAGCGCGAAGCTAACGTGGCTGCGTTCGTCCGTGCGGCCCTGACTTCCTCGAAGTGCTGCCGGTACGGCAGCGCCAGAAGATGCTTGAAAAAAGAAAAAGCACCGGACGGATCGAACAAGATCCGCATTGACCGACACATGCAACCCATGCCCGCTTCACGTCGTTCTCTCATTTCGTTTTTGAAAAACTTCATGATGCTGCCCGCTTCGCGCAGCGTCACCGCGCGCACGCTCGCCAAGCTCGTGCTCGCGTCGATGAAGCTCCTTCCGGTGGCGCTTGCCGCCCAGTTCACCGGGATTGCCTCGCTCTTAGCCACGTTCTGGCATTCGGATGTTTCGCGCATTTTTCTTTGCGTCTGGGCCGCTTTCGGGCTCGTGCAAGTCTATTTCGCACTTCACTTCGTTCGCGGCTTCTGGCGCGACCGCGAGCGTGTTGCGCGCGTTCGCATCTGGATTCGGCGCTGGACGGTTCTCGCGACGTGCGCGGGCATCATCTGGGGCGTGGCGGGCGCGGTCTTTCTCGTTCCTGTCTCCGGGATCCTGCAGGTCGTGACGATTGCCGTGATCGTTGCCGTGACTTTTGCGAGCTGGCCCGTCTATTCGAGCTGGATGCCCGCGCTCACGTTCTTCACGCTCCTTTCGCTCGCGCCCATGACGATTTCGGTTGCGGCGCAGTACGGCGTCAGTCAAACGATCATGGCGCTCGTCCTTTTGGTCGTGACGGTCTTCATTCTTTATTCGGGGCGGCGCTTGAACGAAATGATGCTCTCTTCGATCCTCATGGACGATGAGAACCGACGCCTCGTCGAACGCCTGAAGCGTGAAGTGAACCGCACGGAAGCGGCGCGCCGCGCAACGCAGGAGGAGAGCGAAAGCCGCGCGCGCTTCTTTGCTGCTGCGAACCACGACCTGCGTCAGCCCCTCCAGGCGATGGGGATATACCTCGATATTTTGAAGCGCCGCGCGACCCCGCAGACAGCACCCGTGATCGAGCAGGTCGCGACCACGATGGGCGTCATTTCGACGCTTGTCGAACAGGTCCTCGAAGTAACGCGCATGGAGTTCGGGCGGCTTGAAATTCACCCGGAAGTGATCGGCATCCCGGCGCTTTTGCAGGAAGTCGACCGCGAATTCAGGCCGATTGCCGAAAAGAAGGGACTGCGCTTTCGCGTGCGTCCGATCGACGCATCGGTGCGCACCGATCCCCTGATGCTGCGCCGCGCGCTCAAAAACCTCATCACGAACGCCATTCGCTACACCGATAAGCCTCAGGGTGAAATCGTCGTTGCCGCGCGCCGTCTTGGGCACGCGCGCGTCTCGATCGGCGTCTACGATTCGGGACCGGGCCTCTCGAAAGCGGACTGCACGAAAATTTTCGAGACTTTTTACCGGGGAGCAGCCGGCAAGGCGTCGACCGCTTCGGGCTTTGGACTCGGTCTGTCGATCGTGAAGGGCATCTGCCGGCAGCTCGATATCGGGCTCTCGGTTGGTTCGCGCCTCGGGTGCGGCAGTGTTTTCCGGCTTGTGCTCGATGTGAGCGAAGCCGAGCAGGTGCGCCTTTTCGAAGAGGCGCCCGCAGGGCGCAGCGCGATTCGACCCTTTGCGGGCACCGTCGCGCTTCTTGAAGACAACGCGTTCGTGCAGACGGCCATGCGCGACGCGCTTGAAAGCTGGGGCTCGTCCGTTGTAAGTGAAGAGCAGCCCACCGAAACCTTCTGGTCGGCGGTGGAGGCGGCTGCGAAAGAAAAGTCCCCGCTCGTTTTGATTTCCGACTACAACTTGGGCGAAGGGGCTCCGACCGGGCTCGCAGCCGCAGGCATTTTAGAGAAGCGTCTCGGGCGTGCGGTGCCCGCTGTTCTCATTACGGCGGTGTCGCGAGATCTGATCGAAGGCGACTTCGAGCGCGACCGCACGAGCGGGCGCGATGCCCCGAAGAGCCTCCCCGTCATTCTTCAGAAGCCTTGTTCGGCGGAAGCTTTGAATGAGGCGCTTCACGCTTCGCTCGAACGTTTCGCCGAGACCGAAAAGACAGAGACGGCAGTTGATACGATCGAATCTTCCGGTGCGGCAGGCGTCGAAGAACCCGATCAATCAAACGGAACGGTCAACTGAAAACAAAGCTGAAAGAAGAAGGAGTGAGGCCGTGAGTCACCTTTTTGCATTGTTTCTCGTCACGTCAATTGCCAACATCGTGACGCCGGGCCTGGGCGTAGCGATCATTGTGCTGATGGCGGCCGAGTACGGCTGGCGAAAGATGTTCTGGGGCTCGCTCGGGATTGCCGTCGGGATCGCCGTTCTCTTCACGATTGCGCTTTCGGGCGTGGGCGTCGTCATTGCCGCGTCGCCTGCGCTCTTTGCGCTCATTAAGCTCGCCGGCGCGCTCTACATATTTTTCATGGCCTGGCAGACGTGGCGAAAACCCGTCGTGAACTTCGGGCACCTTGAGGACGCGCACGCGGCAGAGGGCGCCAAACCCGATCTCGGACGCGGGCTCTTTTGGAAATGCGTCGTCATTTCGCTCACGAATCCGCAGCCGATCGTCTTCGGCGTCTCGGTGCTGCCGCAGTTCATCGATCCCGCGAAGCCCTACGTCGAGCAGGCCGCACTCATGATTGTCGTTTACTCGGCGATCGTTTTTGTTGCCATGGAGCTCTACGCGATGGCCGCTTCCCGCGCACGCGTTTTTCTCGCCAAGGGGCGGGGGCCGCTCATCATGAAGCGCGTGAGTGCGGCGGTCTTTGTGCTGATCGGGCTCGCCGTACTTTATTCGACGGTCTCGGGGCTCCTTGCGACGCAGTAGAAGGAGGCGGTCGGTCGCTTTCGTCCTTTTAGTCCTGCTTGAGGTTTCTACGGTTCTCGAATCGAACGAAAAACGGAAAAAAGTGCGTAAATGCGTACTCGATCTGTGCTTCACTTGAAGTATCAGGGGCTGAAATGCCGCAGCGCACGGCGTGAGAGGCTTCGAGCTTGAAGCGCTCGGTGCGCTGTTCCCTGAAGGAGATGCGACCTGAAGCGGCGGGCTTCAAAAGAAAGCGATTCGATTTCCTGCGGACGTACCGTTCGCAGCACGCGGGAGAAAGACATGACGATTACCTTGAACGGCGCTCCTACAACGACAACGACGACGCAGGTCGACCATGAGACGCAGCCCGGCGGTGCGCCGCAAACGGGTTCGGTCGTTTCCGAGTTGGCCGAAGAGGCGCTCGGTGTCGGGCTTGAAGTGGCTTCGGACCTTGTCAAAGAGGTGCTCGCAGCGACACCGCGCTCGGCAACTGATGCGCCCGAGGGTGCGGGTGATGTGCTCGACGGGACGCGTGGTCCGGACGCCTTCAACGCGTCAGACGCTTCCTGGGAGAAGGCGCAGAAAGCCATTCACAAGAATGCGCAAGTGCTCGTTGATCGCTTTATAGCGGGCTCGAGCGCGCACCCTCGTGCACTTCACGGGCTCGCGCAGCCCGATGACGCCGAAGCGCGTGATTTTGAAAAGGTGAACGCAGCGCTGAAGGCGGTGATCGACCCGCATAACGTCAAGATCACGCCGGCCGAAGAAGACGAAGGTATCGCACACAGTGCCGAGCCGACGACCACCACTACTACTACTACGACAACCGGCGTTTCGTCTTCGAAGGTCGCGCGTGCAAAGTTCGAGGAACCGACCACAACCACGACAACCACAACGACCACGACAACGACCACCACCACGACTTCGGCGGCAGGGCGTGCGGCTGCGGCGTCCCGGGTCTGGAGCGAGACGACGGTGGCCGAAGCACAGGCGGCGAGGAGCTTCGCGCCGAGAGCGTCCGAGTCGCCAAAGAGCGACGCCATGCTTCGGCAGAGACTCCTTGCGATCATGCAAAGCGGCACGCCCGGTGGCCGTCTTCGGGCAAAACTTCAGTTCATCCGCCAAAATGCCGACGGTCTCGGTGCAGCGGCCCAGTCGACCGCCGCCATGCACTCGGCCGTACTGATTCAGGCGAGCGCGTCCTACTTTACAGACGAGGCAGCGCATTTGGTCGCCAACGACCTTTTTGCCAACACCCTGTCGCTTTTCGCGGCGGAAACGCCCGAACACGCGCAGAGCGCAGCGCACGATCTCGAAGCGACGCTTAAGAAAATTGCCTCGAAGCTCTCGTCCGAAACCGCAGAGGCACGCGAGATTTACGGCGCAATCGTGTACGAACTCGGCTCACTCGTGGAAGCGAAACGCGCCGCGATGGCGCTCACGAAGGACGTGAGTTACTTTGCCGACGGTTCGGCCGACATTCGGGCGCAGAATTTCGGCTATCGGCCGGTCCCCGACCATCCCGGGCTCGTGCAGGATCCCGAAACGGATCCCGTTGAGACGCTTGCTCGCTTCGGCGGCCTTATGAGCGAAAAGCGCGACGCTGTTGCCACGGCTCTCAAAGACTTGCGCCTTTTGCTCGACGTCGCGCAGGCCGCGCTTGAAGAAGCGCAAGGCGAGGCGGGCGCAGCAAAGGCGTGCGAAAAGTATGCGACAGTGCTTTCGCTCAACCGGCAGGCGGCCGAGATTCTTCTGCCCGCACTCGAAGAACAGGCGCTTTCGGCCGTTGAAGACACGCTTGCGAGAACGTTCTTCGACGTCGACTTGGTGAGCGAGGCGTCCGCCGACCGTTCGGCGGGCACCGCCGAGCGCGCTGCCGAGCTCGGCCGTACAGCTGCCAAGAATTTCGACTGGCTTGCTGTGGCGGCAGACCGTACCGGTTCTCTGCTCAACCTTGAGTGGGAGGTTGCGCAAACAGTCAAGAGCGATCGCGGTGCGCGCGGCGAACTCGACGACGCACTTCTCATATCGCACAGTCCCTTCAACGCGCTTCGGGATCTGGCGCTCGCACAAGCCCTGATGCAGGCGCCGTGGACGAAGGGCGCAACGCGCAAAGCGGCCGAGGCGAAGCTTACGCAGGCGAGCACACTGTCGGGTGCCGCTCAGGCAAGGCTCGCGGCTGAGGCGCTTGAGCTCCTGCACGGCGACCTTTGCGCCGAAAAGGCGCGCACCACGGGGGCGGCAGCCGCTGCGCAGAGCGAACTCGCGAAATTCGGCGTTGACGAGCACCATATCCGAGGCGGCATCCAGGGCGGCCTCAAGGCGCTCGCTGTGTCCCTCAAGTACGGGCACTTTGCACCTGTGACGAGTGCGGCGGGCACCGTGATTCCCGCGCGCTATTCCCGGCATGTTCTCGCAGAAATGGTCGACACGGTGGCTTCGGCCGCCGCGGTGCGCTACCCCGAAGTGGCCGCTGAGCTGCGCGCGCGTGGGACGGCATTCCTCAACGAACGAAATGAAGAGGCGAGCCGCGCCGCGTTCTCCGCCATTGCGCGCCTGTTTGCCTTCTTGGGGGAATTCGCTTCGGATCCGCCTGCGGGTCGGGCCGCTGCCGAAGGCGGCGCGCCCGCCGCTCAGGCACAGCCTCAGGTCCAAGCTCAGGCCCAAGCGCCGGCAAACGCGCCCGATTCGCTTGACAAACTTGCACGTCTGTTCGTTGCGGACGATCCGGATGTCGAGCTCAACGAAGCCCGTAGAACGCTCGCGCACCTCATTGGCAGGGGCGACCTCTCGCGTGCGGCCGATCGTGCGGTCGAGCTCATGAGTTCGGCGCCCGGGGATCGGGAAACGGTGGGGCTCGCATCGGGTTTTGCCGCAGCGATGCGCGGCAGCCTCGCGGTCGACGTACAGCCTGCGGCGAATGCGGGCAAGATTGAGGCCGTCCTTCTTGCCGCCAAGTACTTGGACGGGCTCGGCTACAACGATTTCTTCAGGGAGCTTTTCGAGAGCGACCCGGACGCTTCGCTCTTTAGCGGGAGCAACGACCAAGCGCATGCCGGGATGGGAGCGGTGTCGGTCGCTCGTCCTCTTGTCGACGCGGCCGAGGCGTTCCGCGGGGCGCCTACGGCGGAGAACATGCTCAAGCTCGCCGCGGCCGTTGCCGATGCCGGCACCTCGCTTGACGCGCTCGACCTTGAGCTTCGCGCGAACGCGGCGGATAAACTCGACCCGAACGACATTGAAGCGCAACAGCGCCTCAATGAGCGGTGCGACCGCGCCATGGCGCAGTTGCGTGTTCTCACTGCGCACCGCGAAGTGTTTTTCTATGCTGCGCACGCGCTTTATGCGGCTGAAGAGAATTTCGCCGACCCGACCGACATGCGCGCCAATGCGCGCGGGAACCAGCGCTTTGAAGCGCTGGTTCGGAATACGCTTCCGGGCAAATGGCAGAAGCACTGCCTCTCGCTCATGCGAGCGGGCGTACGCGGCGCCATGGGCGGCGCCTCAACGGTACTCGCACTTGCGTCGCTCAAGGCGACGGGGGTGCATCTGTCGGAACGCTCCTTCTACGAAGCGCTCGGACGAACGGCGGACGTCAACGTTCAGCGGGTGCTTCGCCACTATCGGACGCACGCCGACGGGGGCGTGCGCGGGGCACGGGACGAGGCGCGAACGCTCGGCGACGAAATCGCGCATTTCCGCGAGAGCGTCGCCAAGGACGAGCACGTGCGCTCGATCGCCGATTCGCACGCGAGTACGGACGAAGCGCGGCGCTTTCAGGCAGAAGCGCTCGGCGTGCGCCTTCAGAGCCTCGGCATCGATGAACTTCAGGCGAAAAGAATCAAGCACGGCTTTGTTGCCTCGCCTGCCTCGACCGTAGCCGAACTCAAGAAAATCGAAGGTCAGTCGTCGGCGCTCGCGCTCATGGCCTTGAACCGCGTGGCGATCAATCGACCCGAAGACATCGACTCCGAGACGCTTTCGATGCTTGCGGGCGGCTTCGTGAAGCTGAAGGGCGGCAGCTTCCGGCTCTCGGACGCGGATCTCGCCAACGCAATCGTTCGTGCGGTGAAACTGCCCTTCCACGAGCGCGAGGCGGCGGTGCTTCTCGGCGAATTCATGCGCCGCATGCATGTAGCGCAAGGCCGACCGATCGGACTTGACGATGCGCTCATGCATCTCGCGCCAGCGGCGCCCGTCGCGGAAGACCTTCTCGACTGCTCGATCGACGAAGCCTCGGCGCGCTACGACACATATGAACTGGAGCGCACGCAATTCGAAACGACATCGGCACGCCTGCGCTTGGCCTGGCTGCACAACAGCGAGTCAGACAAGCCCGGTCCCGACGGGTATCCGGTGATCGGCGTCTTCACGCCCGAAGAGTCTTATGCCATCTTGCGCGCCATTGAGCCCAAGATTCTCGAAAAGAAGCTCGATGTCGGCATCAGCCGCGAGTGGCAAAAGGAGATCGAGACGAGCTACGCAGCGCTCCTCAGCACGTACGAGAGCGCGCCCGACGCCTCACAGAGCGACTTGCGCGCGGACGCGCTTCGCAAGCTTATGGCCGCGCTCACGCCCGCGCGGTTTAACCGCGGCCGCTACGTTCTCATGACGAAGCTTCACGATGAGAAAAAGCCTTCGGGCACGGACGAATTTCGGGCGGCTTGGCGCAGGCTCGGCGTAAAGAAGGGAATGCCGGGTGCGGAAAAGCTCGAAAAGACGCTGCAGCTCGAAACCGTGGTGCAGCTCGGCGACAACGCCCGCGTTGCGCTCTCTTCAGGTGGCACGATCGAAGGGCGGCTGATCTCGAGCTACCTCGGCGAACTCGACGATAAGCGCACGGCTCTCGCGTTTTTGACCGCAACGCACTGCGCGCTTGAACTCTCGGCTGCCTCGATCGGAAAGTCCGTCGAGTCGATCGCAGTGAGCGACCCGCACTGGCGACAGCGCGTAGCGGCAGACAAAGTGCGCGTGAGAAGCGACCAGACGCATTTAAAGGCGCTCCTTGCTTCGAAACCCGTGGGCGCCCAAGTGAGCCTCGCCGAAATCGTGGATGCGAACCTGCGCGAATTTCTCCCCGAAAATGCGGCCGCGGGCTTCATGACGGCGCTTCTTGCAGACAACGGAAAGCTGGCGGCTTCGCGCTCGCGTTCGCTCTTTCTCAGAGGCGAACTCCTTCGCAAGCAGCACTACTTTGAGGGACTCGCGACGGACATTCAATCGGCCGCGACGGGCTACGAACGCCTGGGCAATCTGCGTTCGGCCCGTGCGCAGCAGTTCCGGCTCGAGCAACGCATGCGTCTCACGTCGTGTCTCGATGCCATGACGCCCGGGGCAAGCGTCGCGATCACGAAGGACGGAAAGTTCCATGTCCTCGGAATGAAACTCTCTCACAGCATCGGCGCCGAGTCGTCGGATGGCTCGATGGGAATTGTCGCCAAGGCGGAACTCTCCCTCGGAGTCGACGTTAATCTTTCCGATGCCGTTGTCTTTACGAAAAATCGCGACGGTACCGTCACGATGCGCTCGACCAAGGCCGTCAAGGCGAGTGCGGGGGCGACGGCTTCGGTCAAGATGAGCGCGGGCATCGGTGCCGGGCTCGGGCGGCTTGATGCAGGGGTCGGCGCCGCTTTAGGCGGCTCGGTCGGCGCCTCGGTCGGTCTGGCTTTCGAATTCGGCGTAGAAAAAACGATGACGCCTGAAACGGGCGGTGTCTTTATGGAGAAGCTCTTTTCGCGTGAAATTTCTGCCGAGAATCTGAACGACGCGAAGGTCGGCAGGGCCGTTCGAGGCTCGGCTTCAGCGAGTATCGACGTGAGCGTCGGTGCCGCACTCGGTTTCTCGACAGCGTCGGAGACCGAAAAGAAGCTGATTTCGACGGAAACGGTCACCGATAAAAACGGCGTCAAAACCACGACGCAAATTTCGACGTTCAAAGACGGGAGAACCGAAACGAAGACGCTCAGGGAGAGTCCTAACGCACTTACCCGCACGAATACCACAGTGACGAATGCGAAAGGAACAGTGGTCTCGGAAAAGTCGACGATCGAGCTCGAAGACGGCACAACGCTCTTCTCGGAATCGTCGGCGAACGGACTCGCAACCTCGTACGACAAGTTTTCGTACGATCCGGCCGAACTTTTGAGCCTCGAGGCGAGTGCCGGGGCGGGTGCGAAGGGCGCCGTGTCGGCAGTGAAGACCGTTCGCGAAACCGAACTCACGCGTGAGACCGAGTATGCCTTCAGCGGCGAATCCGAGCTGCACGCTTCGGCAAGCGTTCACAACACCGGCGCTTCCGTTGTCGATGAGCTTGCGGGCGGCAGCCTCGAGGGCAAGGTCGTGTTTACGCTCGAAAAAAAGATGAAATTTGCGGTCGATACGGCCTATACGCGCGTCAACTCGCTTGTGAGCGGCGAAACCGTCGACGCGTCGAAACGCACGACCTGCACCTTCGACTTTGCCGAAGAGCCCCTGACAGTGCGATCGGTTCTGCGTGCGCAGCGGGTCCCGGCGCGGCAGGCCGCCGCAATTGCACGGCTCCTTGACGGCGCGGGCATTAAGGCGTCGAGCCTCACGATCGAGAGCCGCCATATCGGTCCGCTCGGCGGCCGCAGACTCTCGGCACGATCGCTCTGCCGGCCGCGCGCCTACGAACCGTACGCGGTGACGCTTTCGTATGAAAGCTCGAACAGCACGGCGAGCTTCCTCGCGCGCGCGCTCAACCAAGTGGGCGGCGCTTTGAACGGTGCGTTCGAGTTCACGCGCACTACAACGACGAAGCAGGAACTGCGCTTTGAGCTCGACGCAGTCTCGCGCCTGACGCCCGAGGTGATTCGTTCGGTGCTCGAAGAAAAACCGAGCATCGGGCTTCGCGCGGGCGAGATTGCCGTCTGAGTTCTTTTTGCCGGCCGCTCAGATGCAAAGGGAGGCGCATTAGAGGGCCCGGGCGCGCGGGAAGTACGGCTCGGGCCTTATTGCTGCGCACTAGGCGGTGAACAGCCGATTGGCCTTAGGGTTTCCTTGGCCGCCAAATTGAACGCAACGGCGCAGCGAGTGCGTGATTGCGCGCTCAATGTGTGCTTCACTAAAAGTTTCGGGGCGCGGCGTGCGGCGAAGTCTGCACGATCGGGTGCGCTTTGAGAGCAGGCAGTTTTTCGAGGAGGTAGAGATGCTCAAAGAGATCAACACGCTGATTGCCGAGGGACGCCTGCCTTTGGCGCCTTTGGATCAGAACGGCCTCTCGATCAATCCGACGATGTCGGGTGTTCTCTTTCTTTTGGCCGATGAAAAGAACCGCGCCTGCCGCTTCTACGTCAATGCGGCGCCGCTTTCGGATTTTGTGAAGACGAATCCCGAGCTCCTCCTTGAACTCCTTGCGCTCACGGGCCCCGCGTGCGACTACGCGGATCTGCGGCTCGGCGTCGACATGCGCGGACGCTTCCTCTGGGTAAGCACGACGGTGCCCTACGAGGCGCTCGACGAGACGGCGCTCCTCGCACGCTGCGAAGCCTTTAAGCGTGATGCGGCGCGCCTTTCGGCCGATGTGATTGCCGCCATCAATCGCGCAGCCGAGCGCGAGACGCAGGCGGCGGGCGCCTTCTCGGGCAGTGCGGCTTTTGCGGCCGGTGCTTTTGGCGTCGCCGGCGTAGCCGGTGCGGCAGTCGCGGCTTCGGCAGACGAAGCGCCTGAGAGGGCGGCTGCGGCTCAGTCGTCGGCAGCGGACGACTCGACGGCGCCGCTCGAAGATTTGGGTTTCCCGAGCGGCATTCTCTGGGGGTGAGCGGCTGACGAGGCCGGCGCATTCTGCACCTCAGTGCCGCCAGTGCGGCTCGTCCGGGGTCAGAAGATCAAGCGCTTCTCGACCTCTTCGTCGGCAAAAAACGCTCAATGGCAGCGAAGAGCAGTCCAAGCGCACTCGGGAAGCGAAGCGCGCATCGACGGGCAAAGCGAAAACCATTCCCTGCGAATGCCGGGGCGTTCGCAGCATGCGGAGATTCCTGCTGCTTTTGATATTTCGTTTATTTGTAAATAAAATTGCTCATTATGAGCAAGATATATCGTATTAGTGAATTTGCAAAACGTATCGGCCGATCTCCTTCAACTGTCCGTCGATGGGAGACAGAAGGCAAGATACGGGCAAAAAGGCTGGCATCAGGACATCGTTATTTTGACGAATCCGATGTCAGAAAAATCTTCGGTCTGGAACCCGAAAAGAAGCTGAC